>Ga0210395_10000091_pt1 | contig 72048 bp, 40 predicted proteins | sample IncBWH4OmetaG_FD_150861 | JGI IMG/M metagenome (GOLD analysis project Ga0210395, IMG submission 150861) | Forest soil microbial communities from Barre Woods Harvard Forest LTER site, Petersham, Massachusetts, United States - Inc-BW-H-4-O ...
GCTCTGGTACTGGCGTCCTCGCCGACAGCGCTGGTAGTTCTGCCGCCGGCGGATTTGCAGCCGGGCCGCGCGTCCGTCGACATTTCCTGCGCAAAAAGAAATGGGCCGCCTAGGGAAGTTGTCTTCATTGTGCTCACCTTGGAAGCCGATTCTTCGCCGCTCGCTCCGGGCGGGCTTCGCCGACTCACTGTCCACGTGCGCGGCACAACAAGCAAGGTCACCCTGGAGGCGAAGAACCTCGCGCCGGACATCGCCGAGCTTCTCGGTGGCAATCCTTTAAGAGCCTCCAGTTCGGGCGGCGCAGAAAACTTGGCACACTTCGAAGTCCTAGGGCGCAAACGCGGCAGTTTTCTGGTTTCGATCCGCTTGCTGAGTTCCGCGCCGCGCGCGCACTAGCTCTCAGGTCAGGAAGCACAGAAACACGCGATTCCTGCCGCTCTTATTCTCAGCTTAATCGTCAGGGATTACGCGCTGGTTTTCGCGCTGGCCTCTGCCGGAAGCTCAAGTGCGCCCTGGCCTTTCTCGATAGATGCATCGGCCGCGCTCGTCCCAACCAAAGAATCAAGCGTGTTCTGCGTCTTTTCGAGGCGCTTGTCTGCTTCCCCGTAACTTTGCTGCGCGTTCCTCAGATGCGTTCCGAGCTTCTCAAACACATCGGTAAAGGTCGCCATGTTTTTCTGGATCCCGGAGAGCCCCGCGGAAATACGCTTGGCATTTTCCTCAATTTGCATTCCCCGCAACCCCAGGTGAATCACCGAAAGATGAGCGTAGAGGGTATTCGGCGAGACGGCGATAATATTTCTCCCGCGGCAGTAAGAGTCCAGTTGCTCGCCCTTATTGTCCTCCGTCATCAACAGCTCGTAATAGACGTTTTCCGACGGCACGAACATCAGCGCAAGGTCCAGTGTCCCCTCGTTCGGGACTATATATTTCTTGGCGATGGAATCCGCGTGCCCCTTCACCGCCGTGGCAAACGCCCGCTTTGCCTCCTCGCCTTCCACGGCGATTCTTCGAAAAGCGTCGAGCGGAAATTTCGAGTCGATGGCGACTAGTTTTTTGTCGCGCAAAAAGATGATCGCGTCCGCCGCCTCGCCGCTCGAAAAGCGGTACTGCGTGGCATATTGCGAAGAGGGCAGAGAATCCTCCAGCAAACGCTCCAGCGTCACCTCACCGAGAAGTCCGCGAGTCTTCGCCCCTCCCAGAATCCCCTCGAGCGACTTTGTCGCCGAGGATATCCCACGCCCTAACTCCTGAAACTCCCCCAGTTGTTTCTGAATATGCCCGATCTGTTCCCGGGTGTTTTTCAGTTCGTCGGCGATAGCCGTTTGTCCCTGCGTGGCGATCTGCGCGGAGTCGGATACTCCATCCCGCAACGCCTTGGTCACGCTCTCCAGTCGCTGAGACACGCTCTGACCAATGCTGGCCATCTGCCCGGAGCTCTGCGCCTGCGCCGTCCCAATCGTTTGCAAATCCCGGCGCAGCTCGTTCATCTGGCCTACCAGCAGCGCGCTTTTCTTCTGTTCCTGGGATGTTCGGAACACCAGCCAAAGCACCAGCGCAGCCACCACAATCGCAACGCCGATGAGCACTCCGCCCATTCTTTCTCCAGTCCATCTTCGGGAAACGGTCTTCTTACTTTACCCGGAGTTGCCCGCCGCCGAAAGCTCACGCCAAAAACAAAGGGCTTCGCTTTTCGGAAGCCCTTCTGAGCATGCATTTCTCGACGGACCGATTCTTCCGCCCGCGCGGCGGTGCTTCTACCAGCTCATCTTCAGCGCAAACTGGAACTGCCGCGCATCGTAGGCCGCCGTCGGCTGGCCCGCGCTGCACGTCGAGCCGGCGGACGGATCGCAAAGCTGGTTCACTGCCGTGATATTGGTGCGGTTGAAGAGGTTGAAGGCGTCGGCGATCAAGTCGAACTTGATCCTCTCTCCCACCGGTATGCGCTTAGCCACGCGCATGTCCCAGGTGAAGAAACCCGGCATGGTAAACGTATTCCGGCCCAGATTGCCCACGCACCCCGCGCCCGCCGTAGTGAACCCGGGCACCGTGAAGGGCGTGCCGCTGTTGGTGAGACAAACGTTGGCAAGAACGAAGGTGACCCCGGGGATGTAGGGCGAAGTTGTTCCTCCCGTCGATGCGCTTCCCACCGAGGGACGCGCCTGCGAAGCACCCAGATCCAGCCGGGTGTCTTCTCCGGTGATGACGTCAAAAGGCCGGCCGGAAGAAACTTCAACGATAGGCGAGATGGTGATGTTCCCGCCGAGGTGCTTCAAAAAGCTATCGCCTTGGGCTGCCGCGGGAGTCTGGAATACCGCGCTGGTCACCCAGCGGTGACGCTGGTCGTTGTCGGAATTGGAGCGCTCGAATTCCGGAAAGCGGCTGTCTTCCGGCTCAAGAGTGGACTGCAAGTCCGTACTATCGTCGATCGAATGCGACCACGTGTAGCTGGATAGGATCTCGAAGCCCTTTGAGAAGCGCTTCGACACATTGACCGTGAGCGCGTTGTACCAGGAATTGCCGTTGGAGGCCTGTGCGTCCACGCTGTTGAAAGGCACTGGCGTCCCGAAGCCCTTGGGGTAGCCGGCAAGCGCCGCCAATTGTATTTGTTCGCCGAACCCGACGCTGAGCGGCTGGCCCGGTGCGAGGAGTCCTGCAAACGAGGGATTAGGTCCCGATGGCCGGAAGAAATTAAAGAATGCCGGCGTACTTACATATTGCCCATTGAGGCTCGCGAGCGGGGCCGGACATCCGTTCAGCACTCCCAGCACGCTCGCGGCGATCACCGCAACTCCGCAGGTCCCTGGAGTAGCCGGAATATTGGAAGCGGGTGCCACGACCGTCAGCGGATTGCTCACCGAGATGCCGGAGGCGGCCGCATTGAACGCATTCTGGTCCAGTAATTGCGGGTTCGTGGAATTGATGTCGATCGGCCGGTAAAGGTGCAAGCCGCGTGTCCACTGATAGCCAACGCTGATCTTCCACGATCCGGCAAGTTCGCGCTCCACGGTCAGGTTCGCTTGCTGCGCATAGGCATACGTAAAATTTCTGGTCACCGGCAGCGTGAACGGCAAAATCGATAGCGGGAAACCGTCTTGCAGATAGGTCTGGTTGGCGAAGAGCGAACCCGCGGCAAACGGATCAAAACGCTCTTCTTGGGGCAAATAGCCGAGCGTGACGGAACTCGGGAACGCCGGGTAGATCGAGTTGGCGTTGAGCACCCCCTGGAAGATGGAAGACCCGTTCAGGTTTGAAGGGCTGTCCAGGTTCGAGCCGCAGAACCCGGGCGGTGTTGGCGAGCCTTGCGGTAGAGGCAGCAGCCCGCAGGCGGAAGCTGTACCCCCTGCTGATAGTAATTGCACGGAGCGCCCGCCGTCGGCAGTTGTCGAGTCGAAAGCGATAGCCAGAAGCGGGTGATCGAAGAACAGCCCATAGCCCGCGCGGATGACGGTTTTGCCGTTGCCAGCAGGATCCCAAGCAATTCCGAAACGTGGCGCAATGTTTTTGTAGTCGCGGGGCACGCCTTCTTGCACCCCCAAGGCCTGCTCTGCCGCCGCGTTCACCGCCGTCGCGGGGGAAAACAGCGGCGTGATTTCCAAGTCATACCGCAGGCCGTAATTAACTGTCAGCCTGCGGTTTACCTTCCAACTGTCCTGTGCAAAGAGTCCTAGCGGCAAATTGTCAAACGGAGTACTGGAGTTCCCGATGCCTTGAATGTACGAGGTAGGAATTCCCAATCCATAGGCTTGCAAACCGGTGGCGCCGGGCAGGGCGATACCGCCGGTGCAAGAAGGCCCCGTGCCGCCGATGCAGTCTGGAAAGCCGAATGACGAAGCTGCAATACCGCCGAAGTTGACGTCGCCGCCGAAGTCCAGTTCAAAGATCTGCGGTTTGCCCGAGCGCAGTTGCACCAGGTTGTAGTCCCCGCCCATTTTGAAAGTATGGTTGCCGCGGATCAGCGTGACGTTGTCGGTCCATTCGAATCGCCGTTCGATGCGGTCCACGGTCGAGTACGGCTCGCGTCCGAAGTAGGCATAGCCGGGGATGTTCACGCCGATGTCCGACCCGCCAGGCAGTTCCGAGTAGCCGAAGTGCAAGCCTCGGCGCGCGCCCTGAAAGCGGAATTCGTTGAACGCTGTAGGACTGATGATGGTGTCATGCTGAAATGTGGCCGAAACGTCTCTGTATTGATTCACGCCGGCGCGCGTTCCGGCGTTTTGCCCAAACACTTGGTTTTGCGAAGTGGATTCGATCCCTGTGACCGTGGAAGGCGAAACTCCCACACGCAGGAAAGACGTGTTGCGGTTGCTCCAACGCTGATCCAGCCGGGCCGACCACAAACTGGTCTTCTCCGTCGCGGGGAAATTGCCCCGAAGGCTGTTCAGGCTGGCGTAGGATGTTGGAAGCTGAGCGACACCATAGGAGTAGCCTGTGCCCGGCGCTACGGGAATCGAGGAACACGTCACCGTGCCGATAGTAGCCCCGACAGGGCATGCGACCGGAATGGGGAATTGCGCGCCGGGCCCCGGATTGACCAAGCCGCCTGTGAGTGCTGGGGCAACCAGGCCGTAATCGAGTTTGTTGAGTGCAACGCTGGATGCCGAGCCCATGAGAGCTGCGTACTGCTCGGCTACCGCGACCTGGCCCGCACCTTCGAGTTGTTGGACGGCACTGGCTTGCGCGGGCGTCAACTGCACGGTCACCGGACCAAGGCTAACCGGCACCATGCCGAAGGGGCCCGTTCCTGGCGAGGACGTTCCGATGCTCGAGAAGTCCGTCTCTTCGCGCTGTGTGTATTCGTAAGACAGAAAGTAAAAAGTCTTGTCCTTTTTCAGCGCGCCACCGAGCGTAAAGCCCGTCTGCACGCGCGTATACGCCTGCTTGACGGGATCCAGTTCGCCCGTCGTCGGATCCACTTCGCCAGAAAAGGGATTTCTTGCTTGAAACGCCTTGTTTCGCAGATATCCAAAGATGTCTCCATGCGTTTCATTCCCGCCGCTCTTGGTTACAATGTTGATGACCCCGCCCGTCGCCCGTCCATACTCCGCGTTATAATTGCTCAGGATCAGCTGAAACTCCTGCACACCTTCCTGCGATATCGTTGAGCGAATGCCATCCACCGAGTTGTCAGAGGCGTCGGCTCCGTCCACGCTGACCATGTTCGACCGCGCGCGTGCGCCGTCAATGTTCAACCCGCTGTTTGGGGCCGGGCCGATCGTAGGAGACACGTCGCGCGTGGTCTGAGAGTTAGTAAGCGTAAAATTGATATAATTGCGTCCGTTGATGGGCAGGTTGTTGATGCTGCGTTGGTCGACCGTTTGCGAGACTTCCGTCTTCGTCGTCTCTATGGCTGCGGTCTCCGTCGTCACGGTTATGGTTTGTTTCATTCCTTTCAGGTCCAGCCGCAGGTCGAAAGCCGCGTCCTCGCCCACCGTCACGACGACAGAATCGTTCTCGTACACCTCAAAATTCGGCCCGCCGTCGACGTTTACTTTGTATCTTCCCGGAGGCAAACCGACGACCTTATATCGGCCACCTTCATCCGAGACGACCGTGCGTTCTGCGCCGGTTCCGGCGTTGGTAATCGTTAGTTTCGCGCCGTGGACAGCGAGTCCTTGCGGGTCGGTCACCGTTCCCGAAAGCGTTGCGGTATTTACTTGCGCCTTTGCAATCCCGGCGCACGCCAGCACCAACACGCACAGCGTGATCCACCGAAACACACCATGACGTCGTTGCATCTGACTCCTCCTCATGGAAACCATTCAATCTTCCGCTACCCGAGCGGCGGCGGGATGTCCCACCGAATGAAAGCTACCCGATTGAATACTCGGCTTTTACTTCAATAATTCGTTGAGTTCAATGAAATCTTATTCGCCAAGTTCCTGAGTCGAAACTTAAGGAGAGGCTTTTTTTCACCGCAGGAAGGATGTGTGAGCAAGAAAAGAGAGGGAACTGGGCGGAATGATAACTACAGGCAAAAAGTCTTTGGGCTTAAATTGGCAAGTGGCGCTGCACCAGCTTGCGGAGTTTTTCTCTGTCTTCGTCTTTCATGTGTACGAATTCAACGCCGCTGCCGTCCGGACCAAGATTTCGCACTACCGCGGTAAAGTGAATCTTGCGAAGCCCCGAGCGGACTTCCAGCTTGATGGAATCTCCCACGGCGAGTTTCTTCAGCGATTCCAGGTACGCACCGCCCAGGCTGATGGTTTTTACGCGCGCAAGGCCTGCTTGCGAACCGTCAATCTGCGCTCGCAACGGCGATTCCAGAGGTACTCGCACATACCTTCGCGGAACAACATAACTGCCGTTGGTCTGCGGAGCCGTTTCAAGCGACGCGCGTGCCCGCGTCGAAGACGGCCGGCTTTCAATCATCGCCAGAGCATCTTGGGCCGCGGCACGCAATCCCGACGGTTCGGCAAAAGCTAGACCTTCGCGGCCTTCCGCCAACATGCGTAGCAATTCCGCTGCTTCCGCGGCGCGCATGCGCCCGATGGCTTCAATGGCCTTGATGCGCACAAACAGATCGCGCAGAACTTCATGCTCGCCCGCGGCAATTTCCATCAATTGCGGCACAGCCGTCGTCTCTTGAGCCAAGCCGATTTGATCAATCATCATCGGCACGACAAGCGGATGAGCGTCCGCCAGAACCGCCGAAAACACGAAAGCCGCGCTTTGCGCAGAACCAGCATTGGCCGGCCGCGAGAGTTCGCTAACCGCCAGATCCTGCAAATTCCACTCCCAACTCGCTAGCGCCCGCGCCAAGCCCCGTAGCAGGCGTTCCGGGTCGGCGGCGGCCAACAGCTTGATGGCTGCGCTCACCCGCTGCCTGCGCGCTTCATAGAGCCGCGTTTCGAGATGGTTCAGCACCGGGACACCGATGGTTCTCAGCAGCCGCGCCATCGCGGTGACCATTTCCGCGCCGCGCGGTTCCGTCAGAAGCAGCGTCAGGCGATCGAGCAGCCGCTCAGGGTCGCGCTGCAAAAGCCGCGGCAAAACCGGATCAAGCGGCCGGTTGGCCAGGGCCGCATCCACCAACAGCAGCCAGCGGTCCTGCGCCACCAAACGGTGCGCGAGGGCCGACATATGATCGTGTTCTTTGTCCTTCGGCGCTCGTTCCAGGCCGATTAAAATGTTTTCAAAGCCCGCGTAGTCGGCGCGAATCACGGCAACACGCCCCAGCGTCTCCAGGAAGGCCGCAAGCAACGCCGCTGTCTCCGGGATGGTTTCTTTGTCCAAAGCCTGCATCGTCCCGCGGCTCAAATCCTCCGGCAATTGATTGGGCCAGAGCGATTCAATGATGGGCGTCATTTCATTCAATCCCGCCGCCACGGCGCGCCGGGCCGACACATTTTCGCTTTCCACGCGTCGCGAATAGTTGAGCAAGATATTTCGTGCTTCACGCCGCGGAGCATCCGCTCCCGCTTCCGCCAGCTGCCCGAGCGTCCACTTCAGGGCCACCACCGGCACGCACCACACTTCCGGTCCGCGCAGCACCACGGACTTCTCTCGCGGCGCAAGTTCCAGCCAGAATTTCTCGACAATTTGTTCCCTGTGTGTGTCGCTGGCCCAGGTGGTCGCCAGCAGCGTCAGGTGCTGCGAAGAGTGCGGACCTGTGTATCCGCCCGAACTAACCAGCACATCGCTCAGTCGATGAAACGTCTGGCGCACGGCGTTGGGCGCAAGCGTTCCGGCGGAAAATTCCGCCCCGAGGAACTCCAGTATCAAAGTCTCAGAGAGACGCAGCAAGTACGGCTGCGGCCGCTCGCCTTCGCGCGGTGCATACTGCGAAATCGAACTGAGCAGCATGCGCACCGTCTCGCGGCTGGCATCTTCCATGGCCCCGTGAATGGCCCGCGCCGCTTCTTCCGGCGCAAGTCCGCGTGCCGCTTCGAGCGGCGGCGTCAGCCGCGCAATCAATCGCAGCGCGGCTATGAGGTCGTCGGTTTCCGGGGGAAGAATCGGAGTCTCGTTGACCTCGCGCGGCGTGTTTCCGCCGTAGGCTACCAGAGCGCCCATGAGGCTCGCGAGCACCGTATCCACTTTGCGTTCCGTTTGCGTATTAATGGAAATCCCTTCCACGCGATTCTCTAAAAGCCGCGCGGCCCACCAAAGGCTGCCCCCGCGCTTTATAGACTCCTCCGATCTTAACAACGATGCCTTGAAGAGTTGCGCGAGCGTGTCCAGTTCGCCTACATGAAATTGTCTTCGGAAGGCCAAAGACTGAATTCCTGCGCGCTGCAAGTCCCGCGCGAGCGACTGCATCTCGCCCCGCCCATCGGGGAGATGCGCATCGTTAAGCTGCGGTACGACCAACCCGCTGCGCTCAATGTGGATTTCAATCCCGTTCAGTGCGCCCGCGAGATCGTGCAAGGTTTCATAGGACGCGTCTAAACTCTGAAGTCTTCGCGGGTGGTTCCGGTCATACAGTCGTTCCGAACGGAACAGCAAATGAAGGCACCGAAGCGAATGGATGAGCCCCGCCGTCCGCGCATCCGGAGTTGGCGCGCCCAGGTCTCGCGCGGATCCCGAGAAGGGTCTCGACGCGTTCGGGACCTGTGGCTCGCCCTTGGGACGGGCTTCAGCCTCGTTGTGCTGCTCCTCCACTGGCATGGTGGCCCGAAGTACCAAAACGTTCCCCACTTGCTTCTATCGAGCTTATCTAAGCTTATCTAACTGACCCGCCAACTAGGGGCCCCGCCTTCAACACCCCAGCAGCAACACAGCACGCGGACAGGCTACCCTTGACCATAAAGCAAGCACGCTGCCTGCCCCCGTACCGAAGCATTAAGCTTTTTGTTTTGAACAAGTTGATTACAAGGTCATGGAACTCGCCCGATGCCATGGTTACAAAAAGTTACGTTCTTAGTAGAGGAGTCCCGGCCGATAGGGCCCGCCGAGCCGGCTCTAGGAACCCTCAACTCGCCCGCTTTAGGAAGCCCTTTATTTCGGTTGCAGCGTCACGTTGGTGATGTTGACCGTTCCGCCCTCGGTCGCTTGGATCGTGCGCCTCACCTGCTGGTACCCCGGAAGCCTTACGGTCACCGTATGCAGGCCAGCCGGCACCTGCACTCGCGACGGCGTCCTTTGTCCCGTCGAAGTCCCATCCACCAGAATGTCAGCACCCGTTGGTGTCGTTTCTACCTGAGCCCATGCCACTCTTACGGTTGATTTTTCCTTCAACAGTACGTCAAGCTCGGTCTGTATGTTGTCTTTCACCTGCACACTTCCAGCATAAGCATCGTAGCCCGGCATACGCAGCACTAAGTTGTACGGGCCAGGTGCAAGCGGCAACGTCACTGGCGTCTGGCCGGACTGCTTTGCTCCATTAATGAATACATCCGCTCCTGCCGGCTTGCTGGTTATATACAAACCCTTCGCCAGCGATTCGAGCGTAACCTTTTGATCGACGACGCTCCCCGCCTTCACCTGCAAAGCGGTCTGCAGCGGCTGGTAGCCATCCTTCTGAACCTCCAGGCCATAGCGCTCCGGAGTGAGGTCATTAAAGCTGCAAGGCGTCTGGCATTGACTCACGACGCGTCCTGCCGGCCCGCGCAGAACTGCTGTCGCTCCGATCAGATCGGTGACTACGTGGATCGCGCCGCGGCCTCCGGTTGGAACCGGGTGTCCTCCGTCCGCGTCATGTCCACTCTCGGCCACCGGTGTGTCTTCATACTCGATATGATCTACCACGCGCACGCTCGCCGGAGCATCGCGCAGGAATTTCAGCAGCGCCCCATGTTCCGCGGGACGCAATTTACCCGCTAGAACCAGCGTATTTCCAATGGCTTGCACTCTTGCCCGGCCATTCAAGCCCTTCTCCGAGATAGCTTCCTCAATGCGGCCTTTGTACTCCGCCGCCTGCCGACTGACAACCGGTTCGGAGTTCTTCGGCACGAGTCTCTCTGCGGGAGGCTCTGCCGGTTTTTTCTCCGCCGTGGCCGGCTCGGGGATGGCTGCAGCCGGTGCCTCAGTTCCAGCCGGACTCGCCGGGGTGGTGTTTGTTCCGCCCTCTGCTGGTGCCGTTACCGCCGTCACGGCATCATTCTCGGCGTGTTTCTGCTCGGCGTTAGTCTTGCGCGCGTCCTCAAATACAGGCCGCAGCTTTTGCACTCCATAGGCAATTACGGCGAGCAGTACCAATGCGACGAAAATGCTCCCGATGACACTCTTCTTTTTCGGTTGCTCTATGATCGGTGTTATTGGCCCGGTCCGGCGCACCGCAGGCGTCTGCATAGGACTCGAAGCTCGTGCATTGAGCGACCGCGTCGTGGCCATGGTCATCGGATCTTCCCCATGGAAGTTTCGGCCGCCCTGCGCGCCCACACCCGTTCCACCGAGTGGCAGCGTCGCGTTTGGCATGCCCGCTCCGCCAGCGACCATGGTCTTATCCGGACTCGCGCCAGGCACGAGACTGCGGTAATTCCGCAAGTCCTCGAGCATTTCGCGGCAGCTCTGGTAGCGTACTTCCGGTTCTTTGGCCAGCGCCTTTATCACCACCGCGCTGATCCCGGGATGAATCGATGGGTTAATCTGCCGCGGCGGCACAGGCTCTTCGTTCACAATCTTGTAGATGACCGTCGTAATATTCTGTCCGGGAAAGGGCTTTTCACCCGTCACCATTTCGTAGAGAAGCACGCCTAGCGAGAAGATATCGCTCCGTCCGTCGACCGCCCGCCCCTTCACCTGTTCGGGCGACATGTAGCTCGGCGTGCCCATCACATGGGCGGTCTGCTGCATGGTGCCGAACTGCAGTATCTTTGCCGTGCCGAAGTCCGTGACCTTTACCGTATCGTCGGCCGTCAGCATAATGTTCGCCGGCTTGATGTCCCGGTGAACGACGTTCCGCTCATGCGCAAACTGCAGCGCGCTGCAGGTCTGTTCCATGATGCGCAGCACGCGTGGCAGTGCAAAGGCTTGCCCGCCATCGAGATGCGCCTGCAGACTCTTGCCTTCCACCAGCTCCATCGTGATGTAGTACAGGCCATCTTCTTCGCCCGCGTCAAACACCACCACGATATTCGGGTGGGTCAGCAAACCAGCCGCACGCGCTTCCGTTTGGAACCGCGTCAGCAACTCAGGACGCGACAATCCCGTGCCTTCTTCGCTCAATTTGATCGTTTTTACCGCAACTGTGCGCCCTATGACGGGGTCCGTGGCCTTATAAACGACACCCATGGCGCCGCGGCCCAGCTCGCCCATAATCTCGTAACGTCCTGCTTTTAAAGCTGTTGTCATCGCCCCATTCGACTTTCCATGCGTTGCCTCTATGGCCAGCCGTAGACTTGCCGTGCTGCCGAATCGGTTGGTTTAAATTCGAGCTCCGGCCCGAAACGAAGCCAGGCGCCTATAGGACACGCCCGAGCCGCATGCCGCACCGTCAAAATGGGTTCCATCCGCCGGTTGGTAAAACAACGGATACACCTTTGCTGACACGCGGGCGCCCTATCATGCACAGTACTCACTAAATTTTAGGTTGGTCAACGCTACTGGGGTACCAGTGTTTCGCACTCGACACGTGGCAAACTTCCAGAGCAACCCGGCGCAACTGGCACACCTCGCGAGCCCTTGTCCTGTTTCCGAGATGCAGAGCCGTCAGGCTGCCCCGCCTAGGGCCGCGGCATCGCTTCCCCCGGAGACATGCTTCGCTCGGGCATCGGCACGTTGGTCTCCCGGATGGGTCGATCGACCTCGCCGGGCCGCGACGGCGCTTCCAACCCGTCGGTCAGCAGATAACCTTCGAGGGCCAGCCCGTTGGTCCACACCCCTTCGAGCGCCGCAATGTAGTCGATCTCGAGTTCGTAGAGCTTGCGCTGTGCCTCGAGCACGCGCGGATAAGACGCCAGCATCAACCCATACTTGTCCACCAACAGGCTGTACGCCTTTTTCGCATGCGGCAGAATCTCGTCGCGGTACTCCACGGCCATCAATTTCGCGTTCGCGTACTCATCGACCACGGTGGCGGCGCGCTCGCGCAGCGTCAGCGCCACGCGCGTCTTTTCCTCTTCCGCCCGTTCCATATCCGCGCGCGCTACGCCGATCGTTCCTTGATTGCGATTGAAGATCGGTATCTCCACGCTGGCCTCTGCGATCCCTTCCCAGCCTTTCGCAAAAGGCGCACTTGCTAACGCCTCGTGGTTGTACTCCATTCCAGCGCGGACCAATATGTCCGGAATCGGCTCGCGTTGCGCTCGCGCCAGTACTGCCTGAGCGCGCCCCGTTACCATTTGCGCAATCTCCCCGCCCGGGCTGTGCTTCGCGATCGTTTCGACGGCTTCTTCTTCATTCAATTCCGGCCAGCCTCTCTCGAGATCACCTGCCACCGTAGCCAGCGGCAACTCCGGCTGTCCAACGACCGCCGCCAGCGAACGCCACTCTTCCCGAAGCGTGTTTTCCTGCATCCGCGCCGCCATGCGCATGCGTTGCGCTTCGACCTCAGCTTCCAGCACTTCGGACTCGTCCGCCTGCCCGGTGTTCATCAATTCTCTCTGCGTTTCGGCCCCATCTTCGGCAATCTTCGCCAAATCCCGCCGCGCCTCCAGCCATTCCTGCGCTGCCAGAACACGCAGGAACGCCATCTGGACCGCGGTTGTCACGCGCGTGCGCTGCTCCCGGGCCTCGATTTCCGCTAATTTGGCCTCCGCACCAAAAACGTCTCGGCTCTTGCCCAGTTTTCCGCCCGTCACGATGGTCTGCTGCACAAAGAATCCCTGCTTGCCGCCGCCGACCGACCCGCCGCGTATCTCATCCCCGGTGTACCCGACGGAGGGATTCGGGTAGAGTCCCACCTGCTGCTGGCGTGCTTTCGCCGCGCGAATCTCCGCTTCCGCTTGCCGCAGCGTTGGATTTGTCTCCCCAGCCATCTTCTCCACCTGGTCCAGGGTGACAAGCTGCCTGCCCGAATTCTCTTCGGCGCGCCCCATCTGTGGATATACCGGCTGCACCCGCGAGACGTCCCCATGGTGGTGCTGCATCTGTTCCGGCATGGCCATTCCCGGGGGCATCTTCCTATCTTGCGGCCGGGGCTCCTGCTGGGCGCGCCCCGCAGCCGAAAGAGGTATAACCCCCGCCAGAAATCCCGCGAAAAATTTCAGAGCCAATTTCATCGTCGTCCTCATATTCTCCGTGCCCTCTCGGTTCTGTGGTTTCTCTTGTAAATTCTTTCGTTTCTCTCCGCTTACGACTTATGCGGGTGCTCCACGTTCTCGTCCGTTTTCTTCCCCTCAATCCGCCTCATCATCCGCTCGTACTCCGTATCCGGCAGCACGCGCACGAGCGTCATCATCCCCATCATTCCCGCGCTCCAATTCGGAGGCAGACCGTGCGTCTCCGGCTTCACAACCGCCTCATCCATTCCCATTTCCATGAACGCATCCTGTGGAAATCCCGGCACGCTGTTCGCATTTTCCGCAATCGGAGAATGATGCACATGTTCGAACGGCACGCTCTCCGCCAGCGTTTCCATCTGGCTTAGCGCTTTGGCATCCGTCGTATTCGCCGTCTGGATCGCCCGATCGCGCAAAAGATCCATCATGCTGTTCATCATGTGGTGCGGCAGGTGGCAGTGCACCATCCACGATCCCGGATACTTCGCCTCGAACTCCACTACGCGCGCCTGCGCCACGCCCACCAGCACGGTATTCATCGGATACCACGTCGATTCGGGCGCGCGCCCGCCTTCTGTCCCCGTCAAAACGAATTGATTTCCGTGCAGATGAATCGGGTGGTGGTCCATCCCCATGTTGATGATGCGCAACCTCACGCGGCTCCCCAATTTTGCGATCATGGGGGTGATCGCAGGTGCCGATACTCCGTTAAACGTTAGCCAGTTGTATTCCATCGCCGCCGTGTTCGGCACACTGTTGTTCGGCAAGACAGCCCACTCCTGCAAAATCACGCCAAAATCATGATCCGCTCGCGGCTTGTACGTCCTTTCCGGATGCGCCACAAAAAATCCAATCATTCCCATCATTTCCTGCATGGCCCCGTGCGAGTGGTAGAAAAACGTGCCTTCCTGGTGCACTGTGAATTCGTAAACGTATTTTTCTCCGGGCGCGATGGGCTTCTGGCTGATCCACGGGACGCCGTCCTGCTCGATGGGCACCTCCAATCCATGCCAGTGAATCGACGTCGATTCCGGCAATTTATTTTCGAAAATAATGCGCACGCGGTCGCCCTGCTGCACCTGAATCGTCGGCCCCGGAGAGCTCCCGTTGTAGCCCCACACGTCGATGGTCTTGAACGGCGCGATCTTTCGCTTCACCGGCTCCGCCACCAGCCTGAACACTTTCACGCCGCCATCCACTTCATGTGGCAAGTCCGCCAAGTCCGGAGCGACCATCGGCAAAAACGGGTCTGGCCCTGCCGGCTCGGGCGCAACCTGCTTCTTGGCGTGCTTGCCGTAAGGACTATGGTGCCGCCCCTGTTCCATCTCGCGCGCCGTCTGCGGATCATTCCCCGGCGTGTTTCCGCCGAGAGACTCCGCCAATCCAAGAAACCCCGCCCCGAAAAATGCCGCATCCTGAAAAAATCTTCTTCTATTACCGCTCATTCTTCCCTCCCGAAGTGGTTCTTCCGTCTGTTTGTTACGCTGTGTTTCCGCGTCTACCACAAAACCCCAGCTCGCCCGCAAGCCCTGCTGGAGCCTAGCCCTCTGAGGCCGTGGTTCCGGCGGCGACACGAATGCGCGAGATCAAGCCTACATACGAATGGACTTCGTTTAGCTGATGGATTGGAAACAGGACTTCAAATGCGGAGAATTGTGGTCAAGCGAAGAGCATCTGACGATTCTAATGGAATGAGATCGGCGCCCAGGCGCTCGGGAGCTATGCGCAGACTCTCAAGTCCCAACTCAGACGAACCGTTGAGAATAACTGGAGCCGCATGATTCCGCACGCCCTCAGAAAGTAAATATTCTTCGTCCGGCTTGACGAGCACTGCGGAAAAGTCGCTAGCTAAGCAAGCCTTGCCGGGCGCAACCAGCTGCAGCCGCCCGCCGTCGGCTCGCGTGGTCGCCATATCGTGGCACGGCTCCGGCCGCACCCCCAAAGCACAACTTTTCGCCGCACAGAGCGGTGCGCACACCGGCGCAATCACCAAAGCCAGCACTGTCAAGAAGGCCAGCACGGCTGCGTTTGCCGACCGTGCCCGCACTGGAATCATTTCATTCATTCCTCTGTCTTTCACGTGGCCCCAGCTGCTCTCGAGCCTTGTACTCTTATCCTATCGGCATGGCGCGCCAACGGAAAAAGCGATTCGCGCCATCAATTTGAGGCATCGTTATGCTCGCCGAAAAGCCAGCGTCGTACGCCTTTCGGTAATTTTGAGAAACCACCCCGCCCAGCTGCGGCAGCCACAGAGGAAGCCGCCCAGAGCAATCGATAGACGACCAAACCCAATACCGTAAGGACGGTGAGCGTCGTAGCTATCAAGCTTGACTTTTCCACAGCTCGCCTCCCAGGTAGTGTATCACTGCTGGTATCCGACACTAATAGCAGTGCCCGTATCGGCATAGGATGCCCACCGCCTAGTACCCGTGCCCGTTTGAATCACTTTCCACTTCCACTTTCCCGGCAAAGGAACGGTACACAAACGTGAAGTAACCCGCCGCAAAAATCATCCCGACGATCCACCAACGAACCCCGACCTTCAATCCATACGCCCCGGCCTTTGCGTTTTCCACCGTCAGAGAATACACGGGATTGCGCGCGGGTAACACCATGGGATAGACGCCGAACACCACGCTCGCCAACATCCCCGCAAGGTACGCGCAAGAAGCAAAAAACGCCTTCCGCTCATCGTGCTTCCGCAGTTCGAAGGCCACCCCCGCGAGCCCCGCCACGGCTATAAGCGGCAATACAAATCCCCAGGGCCAGGTGAGAAAATTTTCCTTCACTTGCGGCTGCACCTCGAATGTTACCGCCGTCACGATCGCTGTCAGCGCGACCACGCCCCACCAAACCCGCGCCGAAAGCTTGCCAGCGCGGTCGTTCACCGCGCCGAGCGTTTTTAGTTGCACCCACAACGAGCCATGCATTACCAGCGCCAGCAACACCAGCACACCCACCAAAATCGTGTACCAATCGAGGATGCCCGTCTCTTCCCCTAGCCGAAAATCTGTCCACAGCGGTTCAAAAAAATAACCGCTGGCATCGAGCGGAACTCCCCGCACGACATTCGCGAGTGCGGCGCCAAAAAACACCGCTAGCAAGAGGCTTGAAGCGCAAAACAAAAAATCCCAGAACGGATCCCACACCGCGCTCTTGACATGATTTCGAAACTCGATCGAGCTCCCCCGCAAAATCAAAAGCCACAGTACCATCATCAACGGCAGATAAAATCCGCTGAACCCGCTCGCATACAGCGCAGGAAACGCAAAGTACAGCGTCCCTCCTGCCGCCAGGAGCCAGACTTCATTTCCGTCCCACACCGGCCCGATGCTCGCCAGAACTTGCCGCCGCTCCAAATCCGTTTTCGCGATCAACAGATGAATGGCCCCCGCGCCCAGATCAAACCCGTCCAGCAACACATACGTCGCGATCATGATCGCTACGAGGCAGAACCAGATTGTTCCCATGTTGTCCTCCGCAATCTCAACCCGCCGCGAGCGAGACTCGCGCCACTTTCCGCGGGTCTTCTTCCTCCGGCCCAGGCCCCTCTTCAATCTCGCGATAAATCAGAAACAGCCACAAAATCGCCAGCACCGTATACAGCCCCATGAATCCAATCAATGTGAACCACGCGTTGCCGGCTCCCACGCGTGCCGAAACACCGCGCGCCGTCCGCATCAGACCATAAATCAACCATGGCTGTCGGCCCAGCTCCGCTGTCATCCAGCCGGCGGTATTCGCGATGTACGGCAAAGGCACGCTAACCATCAGAATCCACAGCATCCACCGCGACCGAAAAAGCCTTCCGCGCCACAATAAAAACGCCGCCACCACCATCACCGCAATGAATATCGTTCCCAGCCCGACCATCACGTGATAGCTGAAGTACAAAAGCGAAATCTGGTCCGGCCATGCGTCCTCTGGAAATGCATCTAATCCGCGGACATTCGCAGTCCATTCCCTGTAGGTCAGGAAGCTCAGCATTTTGGGCACCACCAGCGGATTGTCCAGCTTGCGGTTCTTCACATCGGGCTGGCCGAGAATCGCCAGCGGCGCGCCTTCCTGCGTTAGGAACAACCCTTCCATCGCCGCCAGCGTCACCGGCTGATTCTCGGCGATCATTTTTCCCTGCGCATCGCCGGTGGGGAAAAGTTGCAACACCGCGGCAAACACCCCCACCAGAACGCCGCCCTTTACAAACGTTCGTCCATAGGCCTCATGCCGGCTTGTCAGCAAATAAAACGCCCCGACCGCCGCCATCACAAAGCATCCCGTCTCTACCGCGCCGAGCATCGTGTGTGCGTACTGCCACAGCGCCCATCTGTTCAGCAGCAGCCCCCAGAAACTCTCGAGCTCAAATTCGCCATTCGCACCGAGCCGATATCCCGTGGGGTGCTGCATCCACGCGTCCGTAGCCACGATCAGAAATCCCGAGAGCCACGACCCCAGCCAAACCAGAAACGCCGCCCACCAATGCCCCACGCGCCCCAGTTTTTTCTCTCCGAACAAAAACAATCCTAAGAAGCTCGACTCCAGAAAAAAAGAAAACACTCCTTCCATCGCCAAAGTCTGTCCAATGACACCGCCGGCCGCTTTCGAAAACGCCGCCCAATTCGTTCCGAACTGAAACTCCATCGGAATCCCGGTCACCACGCCCAGCGCAAAATTGATCCCGAAAATCCGTGCCCAAAACCGCGCCGACCGGTTGTAGTGTTCGTCTCCGGTCCGCAGCGCTTTGGTCTTCAAATAGACGAGCAGCAGCGCCAGCCCCATGGTTAATTGCGGAAAAATGTAGTGGAACGTAATCGTAAACGCGAAGTGCAGCCTGTGGACGTTTAGAGCTTCATTCATTCCAACCCCTCGCTGCCGGTCACGCCGTCGCGCCCCTCTGCATCTCCAAATTGTCCGAGCCGCGATTCCCAAGGTTTTGACAGCGGCATTCTCCCATTTTCGCAGCGTCGTCAGACAATTTTTTGCAGCAAGCCCGCGACCTCCACTCCGTTTTTCGCCGCAACACCGTGATTCCGGCGCCCAATTGATGCCCTGGACCTTGGAGTTTGTCGATCGCTATTTGTTACCGTACTCGAAGCGGCCCTGTTACAGAATGCCGCACCGGGATTGACCGCTAAGAAATAATGCGCGTGTTAGCGTCGTTGGCCGGAGGGGTGATAGATATTTTAGCGGCATTGAAAGCAGAAGAGTCCAAGTGCGACAACGGTTGCCAACTAGCGACAGCGTGTCTGGCAGCAGGAACTGCCTTGATTTCAATTTTCTTCGGGAGTGCAGGCAGCGGCGAAAGGCCGGGATTTCTGGTGGGGCTGGGGAGGTTCGAACTCCCGACCTAAGCTTAGGAAAACTGCGAAATCGAGCCCAGTTGTGTGTTTTCAACAGTTTGTGGGGGGGATTTCGTTGGATTCGCGGGTGATATCGGACACTATGGGTATAGGTTTGGGTACAAAGTCTGGGTACAAATCTGGTGGGGCTGGCGAGATTCGAACTCGCGACAACCGGTTTAGGAAACCGATGCTCTATCCATCTGAGCTACAGCCCCTGCCAGCAGATTCTATCACGCCTTCCTGTACGCTACCCCGCCCCTCTACCCCGTAAGTCATTCTGAGCCACACGGAGAATTGTAGCGGCTATTCTTCCCCGTGAAGCCGGGTAGCAGCCCAACGTCCTTTCTGCCCTTAGCCCCGAGATTCTCGCGTCGATCAGAAAATTGTGTTGCAGCTGCAGAGGATAAAATCTTCCAAAGATGCTAACAGATGATGATGAAGCCCGACCTCTCAGGCCGAAAGTCGAGGATGTTTCAAGAATGCCTACGTGATACGCATTCGCTTGGGACGGTGGCATGGCTGAGGGTCCGGCTTGGCCGTGCCAGAGCCTACCATGAGCTGCTGTACTGCCGCCTCACTCCTCTCGCCGCACGTCTGGTGCACTATTTCCGGTTGCGATTTCAACCGGAGGATTCATGGACATTCTGGCATCAATCAAGCGTGAAGAGAGAAAACTCGAAAAACAGTTAGGCAAGCTACAGCATCAATTGAACGGAGTGCGAGCGGCTGCAAAAGCTTTGGGCGATTCGACGAGCAAAGAACTCAAAGTTCTAAAGAAGCGCGTCCTGTCTGCGGCTGCCAGAGCCAGGATTGGCAGGGCTGCGAAGAAGCGGTGGGCGAAGTTTCGGGCGCAGGCGAAAAAAGTGGCGGGATGAGTCCGGCGTCCCAACTACACCAAACACATCATTCCAATCGAACCGCCGAACAAACTATGTTTTTTCTTTGGCGAAGAGAGTGATGAACTTATCTTTACTGCGTTTGCTCGGGCGGGGCACTAAGTCCGAACCGGGACCACGAGGACCGCAGCACGGTACCACATGTATGACGCCGTGACGACCGGTGGCACGGACACTTGCAATCTTTGCGTGAAATCATTTGCGGAGTTCCTGAGCCAATGATACCACCTCGCCTATGAGCCCAATACTCCACGTGTCTGGTTTCGACTAACAGGAGTTAGCAGCGTCACAGTCCCTGGACTCATCTATGTGCCAAGCTCCAGCCCGCGCCGAGTGCCTTCTTGGAGGAACAAATGAAATTGTACCCTCTTCCTAACCCCTATGTTGTGCTGCTCGTTCTCCTCTTCCTTCTTCTCGTCCCAGTCGTAAAGGTCCTTCGTCGCACAGGTCATCATCCAGTTTGGTGTCTGTTCGCCATCGTTCCTGGCCTCAACCTCATCGCTTTTTGGTTGTTCGCATTCAAACCATGGCCCACGGACGAGAAGCCCACGAACGCGGGGAACTGAAATCGGACACGAGTGGAATCATCCCAAAACCACTTGGTCAAAAAAAACGCGGATTTAGATGATCGATTACAAACAAACGCGCCGATGTGACAGCGAATCGCTTGCGGCGTCGTGTAAGGGCTGAGGAGGATAATTTACTAACTAAGTCTTTGCAGTAGACGGGGGGGAGGGCCACACTGGACGAGCGTGGAAGAGGAGCCCCCCAATGGCGACAATTCCTCCACAAGAACAGATTTTGCTCGACCTGACTTGCCCCCACTGCCAGAGGATGAATTTGCTCGCGGTTGTCCCTGCTTCAGGCGCAAGTAGCTACGTTGAGCGCGCAGTCGAGTGCGCCCATTGCAAAAAAGTCTGGGAGGCGTCAATTCTTGGGACAGTCGTGGGCGGGCCGTTTCCCAAGTGATTATCTCTCACCCTTGATTGGTATCTTCTCCGTCTCAATCGCCTCAGTCGCATCGAGCGTTCTGTCGATATGCGGATCAGGACTCAGCTCGCCAGTGTGCAACAAGCAATGCTTACCTGCATCCACTCCACACGTAGGACAAGGGACGGCAAGTAACAGTTGCTGCGTCAGGTCTGTCATATTCTCACTGACCAAGCGTACTGCGACCCGTACGGTAAGACTATCCAAATCTGGACAGATTCGCGACTGTGCGTAAGCAGCGGAAAAGGGAACGCGATTTTCAAACAAACTTACAATAGAGCGTACGCGCCGACCTTCGGCGCTTGTGCGTCCAGACCCGAATGAACGAGCGCCGTGGAATCGGGATTCCAGCACCGGTTAGCAACATGACTCGTGATATTCTGCCTTTCCCGTTCCTCCCGGAGAACTCCGATGATTGGCTTCCGCGATGACGGGCTTGAATCCCTCCGCTTTAAACTCCGCAACATAACCGAAGCACAGTTGGTCCAGTTTGGAAAAACACTGCGCGATAAGTGGGACAAGTTTTTGGACGCCGACCAGAAGAGAAACCTAATCGATCTGGAAGAAGCTCTGGCGGAATGGAGACGACGGCATCCTAAGCGCCGAGCAAATTCCTAAAGAGTTTGACGATGCGGGACCGTGCCCCGTGTTGGGATGAAAGCCATTGGTCGAGGCTCGCCGCGCCACCGCCCTTTCTGTTGCCGCCAAGGAAAACTAATTCGGCGAGCCGCCCGGCGGCGCAGGCTGCGTCGTACCCGGTCCCAATCCCGGAGCGACCTTGCCGATCCGCAATCTCTTGAAAATCGTCGGCCAGTATTCTTTCAGCAGGTTGTTCCCCGCGCTGAATGCGATTCGAATGCCGTAGCGCTCAAACGTTTTTCCCGCCGTACGTTCCGAATCCGGAAGATAGGTATTCGCCAGTCCCTCGGCCGCCAAAGGCCCCAAAGTACCCGGCCAGTTAAACGCTTCCTTTCCCGCATCCGTTCGAATCACTACCGCCCGCCGCAGCGCGTGCCCGGCTCGCGCTCGAAACCCGCCGTTCAATTTCACAAAGTATCGCGGATCTTCGTGCAGCACCGCCGGCAGCAAAAACGTGCCAAAAAAATGGCTCGAAGCCCCGCTGGCCATGGACGACCCAAATCGCTTTCCGAATCCCTCGCCGCCCTGTCCATAACCAGCTAGGGTGCCCCGCGCCTCGCTGATTCCTGCCGCGGCTGCGGAACTCAGAATTTGCGGAGGCGATATGCTCTTGTCCAGGAACAACTCAAATTTCTGCAACGAACTAAGCGATCCTGGCGTGGTCGCCAACTCTGGATAAAAAAACGACTTCTTCGTGATCAGACCCATGGGGGTCTGCCAGGTAGTTTTGTCAGGCTTCTGCGCGGCGCCAGCCGTATCCTGCTTCGGGACTGGCGCATCAGGCAGATTCGCGCGGTCCGGCTGGTCCTGCGCCATGGTGGCCCGGCTCAGTAATATGACTATCACTGCGGTCAGCAAAACGTGGCTAGGTCGTCGCATCGGAGCAATCTTATCATGCCTCCTGTGATGCTTGTCTTCCACTCAATCGCCACATCTATTTTTATTCCGGGCGCCGCCGTACTTCCTCGAACGCGCGACGACGGGCACTCGACTAGGGCGCTTTCTCTTAGTTTCGGATTGGTTTGCGCCGCCAGTCTTCACGCTGGCATCTTTGGTGCGCGAGATAGGATTCTAGAGTTTTAGATTTTAAAAATATCTTAGGTAGTGCTCGCAAGTCCGCCGGAGTCCGTCTGGCGTCACAACGCCTTTTAATTATTGGTTCTCGGCTCGGTAGCTGTTTCTTCCTGTAGATCTTCAGCCTTTTGCCAGCTGGCATTGGGGTCGTATTCTTTCATACCCTTGGCGAGCACCTCGGTCTTCTTCCCGAGATCTTTCTGATACACTTCTCCATCCTCGCCAACCATAAATGTCATCACGCCCGACGAGCCGTATTCCGCCGGGTACGCTACGAAAGCGAAGCCCTCGGTCATTTTGCCGCCGGTGATGTAGTTTTTCGCACCGCCTGGCCCATTTTTCCCCTGACGCGCTAGTATATGAAAATAGTAGCCGCGAAAAGGAGTGGGAGCGCCCTCTCGGCTTCTGCCATCTCCATCCACAACCGCCGAGGCCAGCAGCGGCCCGATGGGGCTCTTGGGCTCGCTCTCGGCAGCTTTCCAGTACAGTCCATTGTGCTGCCCCTCATCACTGTAGATTTTCACCGCGTACTCGCTGTGCTGCGCCGAGTGATATTCTTTTTCCGCCGCCACCAGCTCCTCGCAAACACGAATCGTCGATATCTCATTCTCGCCAATTCTCCGGAACAAAATTTCCTGCTTGCCCGCGTCGGTGTCGAAGTACCACGCGTGGCCCCGGTTCACCAGCGGTATCGGCGTGGGCCAATTCTCCGGGCCGATATACAGCGAAGTCGTTCCGTCCGGTTCTTTCACCAGACGGTGCATTTCCTCATATTTCCGCGCGAAATTCGCGCGGCTCTCGGCGTCCTCGGTTTCGTCTCCCGACGAGACGATTTGCTTTCCGTCTGGCCCGAGAATATCCAGCATCGCTTTTTCGTCGCCGCTGCGTACCGCCGCGAAGAGTGCGCTGCTCGCGCCCTCCGCCGATGGAAAGGTCTTCTGACCCGGTTGCTGCGCTATGGAGCGCGCGGGTAAACACGCCGTCAGAAGGACGGCGACTGCTGCCAATTTAAGAAGTTCGGCCCCATGGGACCTGCCAAGGTTTAGCTTTGTCTGTTGCATATCCCTTTTCTCCCAATTCTAAATTTGACGGCTTGCCATCAACACAACGATCCTTGAATACATACTTTCAACTAGTGAGGCTTTCCGCCTCCCCCGCCGTGAGATCCGCCTCCGCCGCGCGCTTCTCCGCCACCCACGCTGGCGCTTCCGCGCGACGAATAGCTGCGCGCTTGTCCGCCGCGGTTGTAGCCGCTGAAGGCGCTCGAACGCGTCCCACTCTGGCCGCGTGGTTGCGCGTATCCGCGTGCCGCTTGACTGTTTCCGTTGAAAGCCCTGGCCGTTGCTCCAGAACGATTATTCACTGCGCCGCGCCCGGCGTTGGCAGGTCTGTTTCCTGCGTTTGCGCTCGCGCGATTTCCACCACGCTCGCCATTAAATCCGCCTCGGCCGCCGTTGACTCCCCCGCGAGCCCCTCCTCGATAGAAATTGCTCCGGTTGTAAAACGTATTGCTCCGTGAGTAGTATCTGCCGCGGTTATACATCGCGTATCCACCACGCCAATTAAATCCCCAATTGTTCCAGCCCCATCCATATCCGCCATAAAAACCGATTCCGAATCCCAGTCCAAACGAAAGATACGGCCCGCCATACCAAATCCCTGGATATTGGTACCAACCCGGCCATGGCCCTACAGGACCTCCGTAAACCAGCCAGGGATCATACGCGGGGACATAAACGACATCCGGCTGAGCAGGTTGAATCTCGACCGTCGAGTCTTCTGCGGTTACGGTTTGCTGCGGCGTGCTCTTAAGATTGCCCGCCTGTTGCGCTCGCCGGCGCATTACCTGGACCGCATCCATCACATCCTGTTGCTGGTTGTAATAGGCATCGCCTAGAGACGAGGTCCACGACAGGTTCTTGTCCATATTTCCGAGCACCGATGGAAATGCAGCGAGCGCCTTCACGCTCGCGTCCCATGGCTGTTGGTCTACTTCTTGCCCCAACGCTTCGCCCTTCAAGTCAGGATGCGCTTGCACCCATCGGTCGGCCTCCACGATCTGCTCAGGAAACGTGGATGCCGCCAAAATCTGCGCCACTAGCGAATCCGGATAGAGCGCGATCGGCGCTACCAACTGCTGTATCTGCTCGGGTGTCTGTGGCGTATGTTGTGGCGCCTGGGTGTCCTGCGCCTGGGTGTCCTGCGACTGGATCTGAGCCTGCGGCGGCGCTTGCGCATCTTGGCAGGCCGCCAGGTTCCGAGGGCCATCCGCGAACAACACTCCGAATGACAACCCGGAAACCAAAATCCGCTTAGCCCATCGAGGCCTGAAAAACCCTGCGGCACGTGCGAAAATGTTCATGTTCATGAATCTCTTCTGCACCTTCATGGCTTGAGGCCTCCGGTGGATGTAGATGATCGAAACGCGATTTAAGTTGACGAAAAGATTCTTTTCATCATCCTGCCCGTCTGGCCCGATCTGTTAGGTGGGTCCAAATAGTCCAGGGACATTTGATTAGCTTGCGGCCGCCCGATCCGTTGTTTCTTCAGCTTTTCGCCGTCGACGATTTTCGCCCTATCTCGAGCGGACAGATCCTGTACTCGAATGGGACTGCAAACATCATCACTACAGCAGGCTATCAACTGCCTCGAGAGCAGGCTGTACAAAAAAGAACACTCCCTTGACCACTGAGGCGGAAGGCGACGCTTCCTAGGCGCAGTAGCCGACCCAGCATTTCGCTTCGCTGCGACGCAGCGGCCCTCATTCCATCAATCCACAGCGAAATGCAGAAGTGGTATCCTTTTGCTGTTCCTCTTTCCCGGAAAAATCCGAAGAACGCGAGGATGCTCCGCGTGTCAACTCTTCCAAATGAAAACACGGCGAACACCCTGCAAGTAAACGGGGTTGAACTCTATTACGAGACGCAGGGCGCCGGGGAACCGCTCCTGCTCCTGCATGGCGGCAGCGGCTCGCACGAGGATTGGGTCTACGCCGGGCGCGACGAGTTCTCGCGCGAATATACTCTCATCATGCCGGACGCTCGCGGACACGGCCGCTCGACAAATCCCGCCATGGCAATCACCCACCGCCAATGCGCTCTCGACACGTTCGCCCTGCTCGACCATCTCGGCATTAACAAATGCAAGGCCATCGGCCTGAGCATGGGCGGCAACATCCTTCTCCACATGGCTACGCTTCAACCGGACCGCATCGAAGCTATGGTCGTCGTCAGCGCCACCATGTATTTTCCGGAACAAGCCCGCGCCATCATGCGCCAGGTTCCCATTGACGACCAGCCGCCAAGGGAATGGGACACCATGCGCAAGCGTCACAAACACGGCGACGGGCAGATCATGGCTATTTGGGAATGGCTACGCGGAATGGCCGACAGCCACGATGACATGAATTTCACACCACCCGCCCTGTCCAGAATCACCGCCCCAACCTTAATCGTGTACGGTGATCGCGATTTCCTCTATCCCGTTGAGATCGCGGTCGATATGTATCGCGCCATTCCCCAGTCCGCCCTTTGGGTGGTACCCAAAGGCGGCCACGGACCGGTTTTCCTCGACGCCGCACCCCTGTTCGTCAAAACCTCCCTCGCGTTTCTACGCACCTAGTACAGCGTCCCCGGCCACCTCCTACCGTGCTATCATCGCTCACACTCCGTCACCCAGCCCCGCCAAATGGGAGAACGTCATGAAACGCACCCTTCGCATCGTTGCCATCGTAGCCGTGGTTTTGATCGTTCTTGTGGTCATCGTTCCTTTTCTGATTCCCGTCGACAAGTTCCGCCCCACCATCGAGGAAAAAGCATCGCAAGCGCTCGGTCGCAAAGTTGAGCTCGGCAATCTTAGTCTCTCTCTGATCAGCGGCTCGCTCTCCGCCGAAAGTATTTCTATCGGCGACGATCCCAAGTTCAGCTCATCGCCGTTCCTCACCGCAGAATCCCTGAAAGTCGGCGTCGAGATCATGCCTCTCATCTTCAGCAAAACTCTCAACGTCACCGGCATCACCATCGAGAGTCCCCAAGTCGTTCTTCTTCACAATCCCGCCGGCCAGTGGAACTATTCCACTCTCGGCGGCGCTGCCGCCAAGTCTCAACAAGCGCCGACATCGACTTCGCAGGCCGATCTCTCCGTCCAGAAATTTTTGCTCAAGGACGGCCGCATCGTCGTCGGTTCCACGGCCAGCCAGAAGCGCAGCACCTACGATCACGTGAGCGTCGTCGCCTCCAACTTTTCCATGGCCTCCGGGTTTCCCGTCTCCGTCACTGCCGACCTTCCTGGCGGCGGAAACTTCAAGCTCGACGGAAACGCCGGGCCCATCGACCAGACGGACGCTTCCCTCACTCCCGTCGATGCCAAGCTCGAAGTCGCCTCTCTCGATCTCGCCTCCATTGGCTTTGTCGATTCGAGCGCCGGTCTCGGCGGCCTTTTCGATCTCAGCGCCAATCTCTCTTCGCAAAATGGCGAAGCAGAAACCAAGGGCAACGCAAAAATCTCCAAGGCTCTTTTCATTGCCGGTGGCTCCGCCGCTGGCGTTCCGGTCACCGTAGATTTCGATACCAAATATGATCTCCGCAAGAGCACCGGCGTGCTCGATCCCTCGACGCTCAAGATAGGCAGTGCCGCGGCCCATCTCAACGGCACTTATCAAACCGCCGGGGAAGCCACGGTCGTAAACATCAAACTCGACGCCAAGGATATGCCCGCGAAAGATCTCGAAGCTTTTCTCCCTGCGCTGGGCATCATTCTTCCAAAAGGAACTTCACTTCAAGCGGGCACACTCAATGCGGATCTGGATCTCACCGGTCCTCTGAGCAAGCTAGTTACGACCGGCGACGTCGGTCTCTTCAACGGAAAGCTCGCGGGCTTCGATCTCGGCTCGAAGATGAGCTCGATCGCCTCGCTCGCGGGTATCAAGAGCGGCAAGGATCTGGATATTCAAAAACTCACCACCAATCTCCGCATGGCTCCCGATGGTCTCAAGGCAGAAAATTTCGTCGCGGTTATTCCCTTGGTCGGCAATCTTTCCGGAGCCGGCACTGTCGACTCCAAGAACGATCTTGATTTCAAAATGGCCGCCACGCTCACAAGCACTCTCGGTGCAGTCGGAAGCCCGGTTTCTGACGTTGGTGGACTCCTTGGCAAAGCGACAGGGGGCGGGGGCGGCTGTAAGAGCGGCATAACCGTGCCTTTCCAAATTAAAGGTACGACCGCGGATCCGAAATTCATCCCGGATGTCGGCGGACTAGCCGCCGGCATGCTCAAATCGCAGCTAGGCTGTGCCGCCGGTCTCGGTTCTAGCGTCGGAAAAGACGCCGGCAAAGCTCCAGCCGATGCCATTAACAGCCTCGGCGGCCTCTTCAAAAAGAAAAAAACGCCACAGTAGCCAAGCCGCCGTGGCCCGAGTGTTCGATTTTCCGGTGCGAAGCCGGGATACTTGCGCAACATGCAGGCGCCGATTCGGAAATCTTCAAACAGCGTTTCCAATCCGGTCAGCACTCCCATAGCCACTCCTATGCGAACAATTTCTCACCTTAGGAGACGATCGTCCAGAACTCACTCATACCGGAGCGCGACCATTGCATCGACGCGCATCGCTCGCCGCGCTGGAATGTAGCTGGCAAGAAGAGCCACGGCTGCTAACAGGATTGTGACAACGGCGTAAGTGAGCGGGTCGGTTGCTGCAAGACCGAGCAACAATTTGGCCATCGCGCGGGCAAGGAGGATGGCGAGGACAATACCGACGAACAGGCCGCCGACGACCGGCCTCAAGCTTTGTCCGAAAATCAGCCTGAGGATGTCGCTTCGCCGTGCGCCGATGGCCATTCGAATCCCGACCTCATGGGTCCGCTGGCAGACTAGGAAAGAAACCACACCATATACGCCTACCAGGGCCAGTGCGAGTCCGACGATTCCCAGCACGCCTGCCAGAGAGGCCGCCAGACGAAACACAAATGTCCCGCCGAGCCCGTCGACAACTTGGCGCATAGTGCGCGAATCAATAACCGGCATGTTGGGATCGATTGCGCGGAGTTGTTCGTTCACAGTATTAGCGAGGGACTCCACGGGCAGGGAGGACCGAACCTGCAGCGAACGGAAAGACGTGAAGTTCTGGGAGAGTGGCAGATAAAAGTAGGGTTGCGGATCCGGACTGAGAAAGAAGTACTGGCCATCTCTAGCGACGCCCACGACCGAGATATAGGGCCCGGAAGAACTGATGAAACTGAAGTGTTTGCCAAGGGGGTTTTCGCCAGGCCACAGTCTGTTGGCCAGAGTCCGATTTACAATTGCGACAGGCGGCGCAGTTTCGTTGTCGGAGTCGGCAAAGAGACGGCCTTCGAGAAGAGGGATACGCATAGTTTCGAAGTAAGAAGGGTCGACGAGGTTCGAAGCAATGTCCGGAGGCTGCTGGGGACGGGGCAGAGGATGGCCTTGGACATAAAGATGAGCTGTACGCCCGGGAAACATCAGTGGGACCGCGAAACCCAGGCTGGCTGACGCAATCCCGGGAAGGGCGCGGACGCGGTTCTCTAGCTCCCGATAGAAGATGTTCGTGCGATTTTCGTCGTAACCGATTTGGTGAGGATCGAGCATCACATTGAGGACGCCATCGGGTTCAAAGCCGAGATTCATATGCTCGGCATAGCGTAGGCTGCCGAGCAGAAGGCTGGCAATGACCAGCAACACGAGCGAACCGGCAACTTGCAATACGACGAGAACGCCGCGGACTCCCTGGCGACCTGAGAGAAGAGAATCGTTTGGTGAGGCCGCACGGAGGGCGGCGCTGGGGTCGGTACGGCCGGAGGCCATGGCAGGCCAGAGGCCTACGAAAACTGCCGTGAGAAATACTGCCATCAACGTCGAGACGAACACTCTCCAGTCAAAACGCGAATCCAGCCTATAAGCAAAATTCGCTGTCGATGTGACGGAATGAAGCAGAGAGCCGCTCACGCGGAGGGCGCAGATGCCCATGAGCATTCCCGCGGCCCCGCCTAGAAAAGCGAGCAGCAGACTTTCACTCAGCACCTGGCGGATGAGGCGCGATGGACTCCCGCCCAAGGCCATTCTAATGGCCATTTCACGCTGGCGCGCCGCCCCGCGCACGAGAAGGAGACTCGCCACGTTCACCGAGGCAATCACGAGCACAAGAGCTGGCAGCCCGAGAAACAATCCGGCGATGGAAGGCACGTAGCTAGCGACGAAGGGCGCGGGGCGAGCGAATTTCTCGCGAATCACTCGAACGCGCAGTTCATTGTCGCTATTGGGATATTGTATGGCGAGGCGCGCCGTAACAAGGTCTATGAGACTCTGAGCTTTTGCGACACTGACTCCGGGCCGAAGCCTCCCAAGCAAGGTGAGTTCGCGCTGGCGACGGTCCGTCCAAAAGGTATTTGAAGCGCCCGTCTTCAAAGCGCCCAGCGGCAAATAGCCATCGAGATCGAAAGCAAAAAGCGTGCCATGAAAGTCCTTTGGCGTGACGCCTACGATGGTTGCAGACCGGCCATTGACAAGAACTTGCTTCCCCACGCAACCTTGATCGCTGGCGAAATTCTTTTGCCAATATGAGTAACCGAGGACGACCACGAGGGGATCGCCTGGTTTGTCGTCTTCGCCCGAGACCAGCAGTCGGCCGATGAACGGATGAATACGAAGAGCGGAAAAATAATTATCCGTTACGGCGGCATAAGCAAATTCATTGGCTTTGTCTTTGACGCTAAGCCCTCCTACGCCGAGCTCATAGGCAAACAGATTCGAGAAAGAGTCTGCTTGCTTCTGGAAATCGAGAAAATCGGGATAGGAAAAATTGGAAGCAGTGGCATCGTTTTTCGGCTGCGCGGCCAGAATCATTATTTGCTCAGGGTCTGGCACCGGCAACGGGCGAAGCAGCCAGCCGTTTAATACGCTAAAGATGGCCGTGTTGACGCCGATGCCGAGGGCCAGCGTTAGGACGACAACGCAGGTGAAGCCAGGACTCTTGCGCAATAGGCGAGCGGCGAAGCGAAGGTCCGCGAAAAGGCCCTCAACGGAGGGCCAGCGCCAGACGGCGCGGCTGTCTTCTTCAATCAGGGCTACGTTTCCAAATTCGCGGCGAGCGGCGTGCGCTGCGGCTTTCCTAGACATACCGTCCGCGACCAGTTCCTCGGTTTTTTCTTCGAGGTGTTCGCGAATTTCATCGGAGAGTTCGTTGTAGAGACCGCGGCGTGCGAATAATTGCTTTAGCCAGTTCATCGTTCACCCGTTGCTACGAAGCGAGTAAAGTCGCGAAACATTCCTAGAGAGATGTCATTCGTACCTCAATGCGACTGTGGGTTCGACGCGGGAGGCGCGGCGTGCGGGCAGGTAGGCCGCCATCAGCGCGACCGCAATCATCGCCGCGGCCCCCAACGCGATCGGAGTCGCGCTTCTTGACGGCAGATCGTGAATCAAATGCGTTGCCAGGGTTTTGGCCCAAAACGCAACGGGCGTTCCGATCAGCAGGCCGCCCGAGACCATGCGAAGCGCTTCGCCGAGGACCATGCGAGAGACGTCGCTTCGCGTCGCGCCGAGAGCCATGCGCACGCCGATTTCGTTGACGCGTCGCGCGACAGCGTAGGAAAGAAGTCCGTAGAGCCCGATGGCGACGAGCAGGGCGCCCAGCGCGCCAAACCATCCGGATAGCATGACGATCAATCGCTCCGGAGCGATGGAGGCATCTACTTGGTCGTTCATCGTCGTGATTTTAGCCACTGGTATGGACTTAAGTAACGAAGCGGTGAGACTGCGTACTTCGGGTGCCAAAGCATCAGGGTCGAGACTAGTGCGAAGGGTAATTTGCGAAGAGACGCGGCTCTCTTGGAAAGTATCAAGGTAGATGGTGTGCGGCGGGGCTTCGCGAATGTCGTTGTACTTGGCGTCGCCTACGACGCCGACAATCTCATAGGGCTTGTCGTCAAGATCGAAGCTGAGACGTTTTCCGACCGGGCTGCGGTCACCGAAATAGTAGCTGGCCATGGTCTGGTTGATCATTGCTGCGCGGGGGCCGTTTTGATCTTGTTGGGTGAATTCGCGACCTGAAAGTAATGGCGTGCCGTACGTTTCGAAGTAGTTTGGCGCGACCGAGTTGATGAAAACCATGTCGCGGTGGTTCTCAGGTTTTTCTTCGCGGCCTTCGACGCTCACGCAATAACAGACTCGCGCGCGGCCTGAAATCGGAGTCATGGAGCTGAGCGTGGCTGACCGCACACCCGGGATGGCTTCGAGCCGCCCCAGTAGTTCCTGATACAACCGGGGTAGTTGGTCTTCTTGGTAGCCACTCTTCGACGAATCGAGCGAGACGAGCAAGAGGTGATCGCGGCGAAAGCCAAGGTTGAGATGCTCGAGATTTGAGAGGTAGCCGATAAACAGTGCGGCCGCGCTGAACAACACTACCGACAGGGCCACTTGCGTCACGACCAAACCCTTGCCGAAGAGACGGCGGAGCCTGCTCTCTCCGGCGCTGCCAGCTTGACGTAGCGCGGAGGCCGGAAGAGTGCTCAACACTCGCAGGGCGGGAGACAGGCCGGAAAGCAAAACGGTCAGAAGTGCGACTGCGGCCGTGAAAAGCAATACGTGCAAATCTGGATTTACCTGGATCTCGAACTGCGGTGGCATTCCCCGCGTCCCCTGGCGCGACAAAATGATCCGCGCCAGCGCGCCCGCGCCGAAATAAGCGAGGACCAGGGCCAGCAGGCTGCCGGCCGCGGAAATCAGGAGAGGCTCGGCCAACACCAAGCGGACCAAGCGAAGCTGGCCTGCACCCAGAGCGACGCGCAATGCCATTTCGTGTTGAGCGGCTGCACCACGTGTGAGCAGCAGACTGGCGATGTTGGTGCACGCGATCAGCAACAAGACGCTGACAACGCTCATGAGGACGAGGAGTGGTGTTGTGAATTGCTGGCGCAAGGGCGACGAGAGCCCGGCACTCGCGGGCTCCATTTCAAACTTCATGTTGCGAAGGAACGGGTTTGGATTGGGGGTCTCGACCGTCGAGAAAAACAGCACTGCCATATCGGCTCGCGCTTCGGCGAAAGACACTCCCGGTTTCAACCTGCCCACTAAAGCGATGGATCCCCAACCGCCTGGGCGAGGGTGAAGCTGGGCCACGGCTAACGGCAGCCAGATATCCTGACTGGACTCTCGGCTGAGTCCCACGAATCCGCGCGGTGCGACTCCGACGACGGTCACGGGCACATCTTCCAGGCTGATCTGTTTGCCGATGATGGAGGAGTCCAGATTTAACGCGTTTTTCCAGTAAGACCAACTGACCACGGCTACAGCCTCGGGATGATCCGCGCGGTCATCCTCGGGACTAATCAGACGGCCGAGCGCGGGCTGAAGTCCCAAGACCTCGAAGTAGTTTCCGTCGACAAATCCGCCCTCGACCGTCCGCGGTTCGAAGCCGCTGCCACGAAGTTCGAAAGCTTCGTGAGTTGTGGCGATCAGGCCGGAGAAGACGTGATTGTGGTCACGCATGAGTTGGTAGGATTGCTGGGAAAAGCCGCTCAGCTCCGGCTCACCGGGAAAGCGGTGAAGGAGTTCGACAAGCTGTCCGGGGTCTCGCACGGGCAGCGTGCGCAGCATCAAAGCGTCGATCAGGGTGAAAATGGCGGTGTTGGCGCCGATGCCGAGAGCGAGCGTGAGAATTGCTGTTGCCGTGAAGGCCGGAGTCTTGCGGAGGGTACGCACGGCGAAACGAAGGTCGGCGAAAAGGCTTTCGATGGTGGTCCATTGCCAGACTTCGCGGCTGTCTTGTTCAACGAGCGTGATGTTACCGAATTGGCGGCGGGCGGCGGCGGTGGCTTCTTTTCTGGGCAGGCCGGTCGAGACGAGTTCTTCGATTTTTTCGTCGAGGTGGTCGCGAATTTCATCGGAGAGATCGTTGTACAGACGGCGACGCGAGAAAAGTTGTTTTAGCCAATTCATGATTCACTCCGCGCTAAGACGCATGCAATACCTTCGAACCTTTGGTTAGAGCGGCCACCTATAACTCGGACCTGTCACTCGTACCGCAACGCGACCATGGGATCGACGCGAGAAGCTTTTCGGGCCGGCAATAAGCTGGCGATCAGGGCGATGGTCACCAGCAAGGCCGATGCTCCGGCGAGCGTGAGTGGGTCGTTCGATTGAAGCCCAAAGAGCAGCGAACCAGCGCTCGGAACGGCAGCAAGGACAAGGACGACGCCAACACCAACCCCAAACCCCAGCAGGACCAGGGTTTGTCCCACGATGATGCCGACAACATCTCGTCGGCTTGCCCCGAGAGCCATGCGTATGCCGATCTCGTTTCGCCGCATCGCCACGGTGTAGGAAATCACACCGTACAGCCCAATGGTGGTGAGCAGCCCGGCCAGCGCGCCAAAAAAGCTCGAAAGCAAGGCCATCATGCGCTCGCGCACGAGATGGTCCTCGATATCTTGCCGGAACACACGGAAGTCTGATCTGATTTCTGGATTTAGCTCGTTGAGCTTGGCTCTGAGCTCGGAGAATAGGATCGACGGCGGCGAAGAAGAGCGAATGAAGACCGAAACCCAAGGGCCGAACGCAGGAAACTGTGAAGCGGCACCGAAACTCTCCGGTGGCGTCTCTTCCCGCAATCCCGCATACCTCGTGTTTCTCACTACCCCGACAATCTCGTATTCGGTGGAGGGATAGCCTGGTTCGAGCACCGTTCGAAACGTCTTCCCAATCGGATTTGCGCCGCCGAGATACTTTTGGGCAAACGCTTCGTTGATGACGGTAACGTGAGGCGACCCCTGCGTGTCGCGGTCATTGAAATCTCGTCCTGCCAAAAACGGAATAAGCATGGTCTGGAAGTAGCCCGGGCTTGTCCAAGTGAATTTTGACGAACCTTCGATGCTGTCCAAGTGTAGTCCCAGCGTCCAGCTGCTTCCGTCCAGCGGTACGTGCGTTGAAGTAGCTGCGGATTCCACCTGCTCCATGGAACGGATCTGCTTGAGCAAATCTCGAATGACAGCTCCATACTGTTCTGAATCCCGCAAGTGCATGGGCTCCAGGTTTATGAAAGCCAGCAGAATATCTTTCTCGCGGAATCCGGGATCGAATGTGGCCAGATTGCGGAAGCTGCGGACAAACAGCAGCGCACCCACGAGCAGCACCAGGGAAATAGCGATTTGCGAAACGACAAGGATTCTCTGGAAGGAAAAGCGTTCGCGGCCCGCCGTAACTCCCCGGCTCCCGGACTTGAGCGCGTCACCAGGGGCGGTCCGGGAGGATCGCAACGCCGGCATAAGACCGAAAGCGAGGCAGGTCGTCACGGCAAGCGAGGCGGTGAAGGAAAGCACACGCCAGTCCAGAGCCATGTCGAGTTCCAACGCGTTGCCCGAGGTGCTGAGCAACCACACGATAGTCCGCCCGAATACCTTTGCCAAATAAATCCCAAAGACTGCGCCCCCTGCTGCTAAGAGCAAACTTTCCGCGAACAACTGGCGAATCAAGCGCCACCGGGAGGCTCCGAGCGCCAGTCGCACCGCGGTCTCGCGTTCCCGCGCGCTCGCGCGCACAAGCATCAGGTTCGCAAGGTTCGCACACGCGATGAGTAGAACGAGGCCGGTAATACCCAAGAGGAGCCACAGCGACGTGTCATACTCCTCACGCAGTCCACTCAAACCGTTTGCCGCCGGATACGCCGCGAGACGAAACGCTCGGTAGTCGTTCTGCGACTCGGTGCTGCGTCCAGGCGGAACGGTGGCTTCGAAGATACCTGGACTCATCGCTTCGAGCTGCGCCGTCGCCCGCTCGGTGGTCCATTCCGGCTTCAGTCGTCCCATCACCGTCAGCCAAAAATAATCGCGCCGTGTGAAGGCTGCGTCCCCCGAAGCAAATGCGGTAAGCGAGCAAAACGGTACGGCGAAATCAAAGTTCTTTCCCACTTCAAAACCAAAAAAGCTGGGAGGCGTCACGCCCAGGACTTCCACAGGATGATTTTCAATCAGCAGCTTGCTGCCAATCGCCGAGTCGCGGCCGCCAAACTGGCTCTGCCAGAATCCATAACTGATTACCAAGCCCGGCATGCCGCAGCCCGGCCGGTCGTCCTCGGCGGTGAACAATCGCCCCCTGATCGGCAGCACGCCCAGCACATCGAATGTTTCCCCGCTGACCATCAGGCCTCGCGCGTGCCTGGCTTCCGACCCCTGTCCGATACGGACGTCATTTCCATCGCTGGTCCAAGCGAAAACGCCAGAAAAAGACACTTGATGCGCGCGGACCTGCTCCCACAATGGATAAGTCAGCTGAGTTGCATAGTGGCTGACTCCGTAGCCCTGATTTCCACCCCTGACCTCGACCAGAGCCAGCGACTGTGGATCACGGATCGGCAAGTTGCGAAGACGCACCGCATCGAACAACTGAAAAATCGCCGTGTTTGCCCCGATTCCGAGCGCAAGGGTGAGAATTGCCGCTGCGGTGAAGCCGGGACTCTTGCCAAGCGTGCGCAGGGCGTAGCGAACATCGGCGAAGAACCCTTCAATGGTCGGCCAGCGCCAGACGGCGTGGCTGTCGTTCTCGATCAAAGATACGTTGCCGAATTCGCGGCGAGCGGCATACGCTGCTGCTTTGCTAGACATACCGCCGGCGACCAATTCCTCGATCTTTTCTTTGAGGTGTTGCTTAATTTCGTCGGAGACGTCGTTGTAGAGACGGCGGCGCGAGAAGAGTTGTTTTAGCCAGTTCATGAGTCACCCGCTGCTAGGAGGCATGGCATAGCTTGGAGGATTCGTTCATGAGTGTCATTCGTACCTCAGGGCGATCAGAGGGTCGACGCGCACGGCGCGGCGCGCCGGAATCCAGCACGCTAGGCAGCCGACCGATAACATCAGGGCGATGGCGGCGGCGAAGGTTGCGGGGTCGGTGGGAGTTACGCCGTACAGTTCGCCGGCGATGGCGCGGGTTGCTCCGAGCGCCCCAGCCGTACCGATCGCGGCGCCCCATGCGACCAAAGTCAGCCCCTGCCGCAGGACCATTCGCAGGATATCGGCACGCGCGGCGCCCAGCGCCATGCGCACGCCAATTTCCTGCGTGCGGCGTGCCACGGAGTACGAGACAACGCCGTAGACTCCCAGCAGTGCGACCGCCAAACCTACAGCGGCAAAGATTCCGAGCAGCACGGTGTGCAGGCGTTGGTCGCCCACGGAGTCAGCGATGGTGCTGGTCAGCGTCATCACGTGAGTCAGAGGCTGATCGGGAAAGCTCGCCCAGATCTGGCGGGAGATGGTGTCCGTCAGGGCATCCGGATTCGTGCTGGTTCGAACGACGAGGTGATGCCAACCGACGCCCCATTGAAATAGCGCGAGAAAGTATTCCGGTTGGGCTTCTTGCTGAATGTCCAGATCTCGCACGTTGGCCACCACGCCGACAATTTCGTTCCATTCCGGATTTCCCTTTTCGTCTTTCGAAATGCTGATTCGTTTTCCGACGACGTCCAGCGTGCCCCAAAATTTTCGGGCCATGGCTTCATCGACGAGGGCGACTTTGTTTGACTGGCGCACGTCGTGGTCCTCGAACTCGCGCCCGCGCAGCAGAGAAATTCCGAGCATGTGGAAATATCCGGGCGAGAGATAGCGAGAGACGATACCCTCCGAGATTTCGGCTTTCTCAGAAGACACGCCTTCGAGCTTGAGACCGGCATGAGAGAACTCCAGGCCGTTGAGTACGCCGTGGTCGGAAGCGGCCACATCCTGAACGCCGGGCAATCGTCGTACCTCGGCCATGATCTGTTTCATGCGGGCGATCTGGCTCGCGGCGTGTCGATCCGCGTCTTTTTCATCCCAGTTTGGAGGCTGAGGCAAATCAAAGGTCAATAAATGGTCGGTGCGGAAGCCCGGATTCTGATAGAGCAGATGAGCCAGCGTCTGGACCATAAGGGTTGAGCCAGCCAGCAGAATAAAGGCCAGAGCGACCTCGACGACGACCAGCGCACTCCCGAAACGCGATGGTCGTCGGGCGCCTGCGCCTGTTCCTTGTTTGAAGAGTTCGTTGGGCGACATGCGCGCGGCGCGCCGCGCTGGCGCCAAACCGACGATCAAGCCCGAAAGCAGAGAGCTGGCGAGGGCGAACCAAAGCAGCGTCCAGTCCAGGGAGATTTCATTGAGGCGCGCTGTGTTCGGGGGCGCGATGGCGCGAAAGACTTGTACGCCGCCGACAGCCAGCCCCATTCCTGCCATGCCCCCGAGCACTGCCAACAGGCAACTCTCCACCAGTACTTGCCGCCGCAGTCTTCCAGGCGAGGCGCCCAGCGCGGCTCGCATGGCCATCTCGCGGTATCTGGCCCAGCCGCGCGCCAGCAGCAAGCTGGTCAAGTTTGCGCAAGCGATCAGCAGCACCAGCGTTGCTGCGGCCAGCAGAACCAGGTAACCCTGGCGAGCATCTTGCACGCGGTTGTCGAGGAGCGTTTCCGCGGTGATCTTGTAGTCGCCGGCGAGATCTGGCTTATCCTTGGCGAGCTGCTGCTCCAACCGCGGAGCGATGGTGGCGAGCTCGGCTCGCAGAGTTTCAAGCCTCGCTCCCTTTCGCAGTTTTGCCAGCACGTCGAGAGTAAAGAACGTGGGGTTCTGTTCTATATCCGAAGCCAGAGAGATCGGCACCCAAACGTCGGTGCGCTCCGGATAGGCGAATCCTTTGGCCGCGACGCCGACGACGGTGTAGACCTTATTGTCCAAAATCAGCCGGCGCCCGGTCACCACGGGATCTTTGGCAAAGCGCGTGCGCCAGAACGTATTGCTGATCACAGCCACGCGATCCTCGGCAGACTTTTGGTCTTCATCGGACAATAGGCGCCCTTGCTCCGCACGCCCACCTAACTCCTCAAAGAATCCACTAGAGACTCCCGCGACGCTCAGTACCGCGGGTTGATTGGTTCCGGTCAGCGTGCGATCTGTTTCCCAACATGCAGCCGCCTCTTCGATCGGCCTAGCCGCGCGAATCGCCTGAAAAGCCGGCCAGGACAGGCCGAGCGTAAAGTTTGGAAACATCGCCGTCTTGATATGCAACGTCAAAATGCGCGATGAGTCTTTATATGGCAGGGGGCGCAGAATCACCGCATTTACGATGCTGAAGATGGCGGTGTTGGCCCCGATGCCCAGGGCGAGCGTGAGGATGGCCACACAGGTGAAGCCCGGATTTTTGCGGAGGATGCGGAAGCCGTAACGAACGTCGGCGAAGAAACTTTCGATGGAGGGCCACTGCCAGACTTCGCGGCTGTCTTCTTCGATCAGAGTGACATTTCCAAAATCGCGGCGGGCGGCGGCAGTGGCGTCTTTCTTGGACATGCCGGTGGCGACGAGTTCTTCAATTTTTTCCTCGAGGTGTTGCTCGAGCTCGTCGGAGAGGGCGTTGTAGAGGAGGCGGCGCGAGAACCATCGCTTTAGCCAGTTCATGATTCACCCGGTACTAAAATGCGTTCAGCCGGTCGGAGCATTTGCTAAGTGCCCTCATTCGTAGCGCAGCGCAACCAGGGGATCGACGCGTGTGGCGCGACGAGCGGGCAGGTAGGCGGCCAGGAATCCGACGGCAAGCATGGCCAAGAGTGTTGCCCCGAGAATACGCGGATCGAGGGGCGAAATCTCATAGAGCAGGCTGCCGATAAAACGGGAGGCCCCCGCAGTCAGCGCGAGACCAATGGGCACGCCCACGACAAAAAACAGAGCCGCCTCCTTGAGGATTGACCCCAGCACGTTTCGCCTCTCGGCACCCAGGGCCATGCGCAGTCCTATCTCCGCCGTCCGCTGTTTCACGCGCTGGGTCTCCAGGCCATAAAGCCCGATGGACGTGAGCAACAGCGCCAAACCTCCGAAGAATAGCGACATGGCCGCCAGCAGCCGCTCGCGACCTACGGAATCCTCCAATTGGCGCTGCATGCTAACGGCTGGCATGAGAGGCGTGTCCGGTGCAAAGCGGTGTAACGTGTCCCTGAATGCCGCGATGGCCACCGAACTATCCCGGCTTCGCGTTATAAAGCCCTCCCAACCAAAGTCCGGCAATTGCGCATACGAGTAGTAGATCGTTGGCGGCGCAGGCTCTCGGAGGGAAAGATACTTTGCATCTGTGGCAATGCCGACAATTTCGCAAACAGGATGTGTCGCGTGGGGCTCGGTTGAACGAATGTGCTTCCCGAGTGCATCTTGGCCAGGAAAGAAGGAGTTGGCCGCCGCTTGATTTACGATGCATACCGGACTTGCGCCCAAGCCGTCGAAGTTTCCGAATTCGCGGCCCGCAAGGAGCCGCGTGCCTGCTGTCGCGAAGTAGTTGGGTCCTACAATGTTCTCGAACAAGTGCTTATCCTCTGGACCGTTTCCCTCGACCGGGGCTGCGCTCTCGTCAATTCCGCCCTCACCCAGCGGGCGAACCGCCAGGACGCTCGCGGCCTCTACACCGGGAGCGCGGCCGAGGGCATCCAGCATGTTGCGATACAGTTCCAGCCGCGCTTCCCCTTTTTCCGTCCGGCGCTCGAAGTCAACGTCGAAAAGCGTCACGCCTTTTACGCGAAAGCCCGGGTCCATACGCAAGAGCTTTCCGGTGCTCGAAGCAAAGAGCAACGCAATCGACACGAGCAAAACAGAAAGGGCCACTTCGAAGGGCAGCAGACGGGCCGCTAGTCGGTTCTTGTTTCCGGACAAACCCCGCTGCTTCAGAGACCTCAGCATTGCTTCCCTACCGAAACGCGTCATGTTGAGTGCCGGCAAGGCCCCCGCAAGAATCACCGTGAGCGCTGCAAGACCGATGGTCCATAGAAAGACGGTGGCATGGGGACGTAAATCGAGAAAAACGGGGAAGTCCGACTGTTCGATGTAGCGAACCAGCAGTGAACTCATCCACTGCGACAACACAATGCCTGCGCCTGCGCCCGCAACTGCGAGCATCGCGCTTTCGATAACCAGTTGGCGCACCAGCCGCAGCCGGCCGGCGCCGAGCGCACTGCGCACGACCAGTTCATGCTGACGGCCAAGCGAGCGCGAAAGTTCGAGGCTCGCCAGGTTGGCGCAGCAAATCATCAATAGCAAGCCGACCAGCGCCTGCAGCGTCCAGAGCGACCTTCCGTAGACGTCTCCTAAGGGTGAATTGCCTGTGCGGCCGGGAGAGAGGGAAAGCCCACCGGTGCGGAGATAATCTACTCTCTGATAATCCGCCGGAAGCGCTTCCTTCAAGACATCGCTGGCAATTGCCGCCAGATTTGCTTGCGCTTGCGTGATGCTCTCGCCGGGCTCGAGACGCCCCATGGTATGAAGCCATGTCGAGCTAGGTTCGAAGCGGCCCGACGCCTTTCCGTGAAGCGCGACATCAAAGGCGAAGGGCAACACGACTTGCGGCGCATAGTCCACGGTGATCCCGTTGAAAGAGCGCGGCATCACGCCAACGATCGTCGCAGCCGCTCCGTTGACGATGATGGTCTGGCCCAGGGCGTCGGCTTCCGCGCGAAAATGCTCTATCCAAAAAGTCTCGCTGATGACGGCAGCGAATCCGTTCGAAGTCCCGCCAACCTCGTCGTCATGCCAGTCGAGCAAGCGCCCCAGGCGCGGCTTAAGCTTTAGCGTGGGAAACGCCGAGCCTGTCGCGTAAGCGGCTTGAATCGGCCGCGAGGCCCCCTCCTCGGTGAGCACCATGGGCGAGTTCGTCCAGCCGAACATATCCGTGAGGCTCGTCTGGTGCTCGCGCAGGCGGTCGAACATCGGACCGGAGAGCGGCCCCGGCTTTCCGGGTGGGCCGAAGGAAATGTGGACAAGCTCTTGAGGCTCCGGGACGGCGAGACTGCGAAGAAGCAGAGCATCGATCAGAGAGAAAACGGCGGTGTTGGATCCTATCCCCAGCGCGAGGATCATTACGGCGATCAGCGTGAAACCCGGAGTCTTCCGGAGCATGCGCATTCCGTAACGAAGATCGGCGAGCAGGCCTTCAAGGAATGGCCACTGCCACACTCTGCGGCTGTCTTGCTCAATCACCGTTACATTTCCGAACTCGCGCCGAGCCGCATGTGCAGCTTCTCGCTTGGGCATGCCCGTTCGGACGAGTTCGTCGATCTTTTCTTCCAGGTGTTGTTCTAGCTCATCGGCGAGATCTTCTTTGAGGCGGCGGCGTGAAAACAATTGCTTCAGCCAGATCATGATTCACCCGGCGCCAAAACCCGCGTGATTCCCTCGAGCATTTTTTCAAATCGCGATACTTCATGCTCCAAGTGCTTCGCACCCTTTACGGTCAGTTTGTAAATCCGAACGCGGCGGTTTGTGGAGGAGATACCCCATTCGGCTTTGACCAGATCTTCCTTAAGCAGCCGCTGGAGAGCTGGATACAACGAACCTTCTTCTATCTGCAGGAGATCGTTCGAGGTTCGCTTGATGTGCTGGACGAGCGCGTAGCCGTGCAGAGGCTGGCGCTTCAGTGTTCGGAGAATCATCATCTCCAGCGCGCCGGGAAAGAGGTCCCGTTGTTCTGATTTTTTCACTGCCGACTCCCTCAGAAACGGTGGAGGCTATTTTTTACAAGGCCTAGACCAAAATAGTGTAGTTGGGATGGCCTGTCAAGTCCTGTTTTGAGGACTGCAGGAACGACGAGCGGGAGCGAGCGGGGCACGGTCGTTGATGGGGTCAGGATTTATGCGCGGACCTGGCGTGAAGGCCATCGTGGACTATTCATAACGCAGCGCCATCATCGGATCGACGCGCATGGCGCGACGCGCGGGAATCCAACAGGCCAGGAGCGTAATGAAAGAAAGCAGCGCGGCTGCCGAGAGATAGGTAAGCGGATCACTCGGGCTAACGCCGACCAGCATGTGGGACATGGCGCGGGTGAGGGCCCAAGCGCCGCCGAGACCGCAGAGCAGCCCGGCGATGACAAGTCGCGCGCCTTGTGCGAGGAGCAGGGCGAGGATCTGGCGCCGGCTTGCGCCGAGGGCCATGCGAATGCCGAGCTCTTGCGTGCGCTGCGTGGCGGCGTAAGAAACGACGCCATAGACGCCTACGACTGCCAGCAGCAGTCCCAACAAGCCCATGGCCGCCGCGAGCGAAGCTCCGAGGCGAAAAATGAAATATCCAAGCCCGCCGCCGAGCGATTCCTTCATGGTTTGGATTTCTTCAATGGGCGCATTCGTATCGAGAGCGAGGATTTGGCTTTGGACTTCGGGAATGAGCGTCGCGGGCGCGATGGACGAACGAATTTGCAGAACGGGCTCGGGATCGAAGTTCTGCGCCAGTGGAATATAAAGATACGGCATGGGATCTTCAGCGAGGACGCGGTACTTGCCGTCGCGCGCGACGCCCACGATTTCAACGAAAGGACCGGAATCACTCGTTACGCTGAAGCGCTTGCCGACGGGATTTTCTTTCGGCCAAAACTGCTTGGCCATGGTTTCGTTGACGATCGCTGTGCGAGCGGACGTTTCGTCGTCGGCGTCGGTGAATGCGCGGCCGAGCAGCAAGGGAATGCGCAGCGTTTCGAAATAGGATGCATCCACACTGTTGAAGAAAATTTCGGGCGCTTTCCGCCCCGGCGGCACGGGCCGCCCTTCGACATAAACAGATTTTCGTCCACGGGCATAGCCGATGGGCACAGAAGTGGCGAGGCTTGCGGATTCGACGCCGGGTAGAGCGCGCACCTTCGTTTCGAGAGCGCGATAAAACGCCTTCGTTTGAGATTCATTGTAGTTGTTGAGGAAAGGCATGAGTTTGACGTTGAGCAGCTGGTTTGGATCGAAACCCAAATCCATATGCTCGACAGCGCTAAGGCTGCGGACGAAAAGTCCAGCAACGATCAGCAGGGTCAACGAGCCAGCCACCTGTGCGGCCATCAAATCGCCTCGAACTTTGTGACGGGCCTTACCGCCAGCGTCAACTCGGCCGCCTTGATGCAAGACGGTGTTGACATCGGCGCGAGTTGCGCGAAGCGCGGGCGACAAGCCTGCGAAAAGAGCTGTAAAAACGACCGCTGCGAGCGCGTAGGCAAAAACTCTGCCGTCAAAACCGAACCCGAGTCGAATTGGAATACTCGAGAGATGAATGGAGCCGGCAAAACGGCCGACGCCTGCGCCGAGCGCTAGGCCGGCGGTTCCACCGAGAAGCGCCGTGAGCATGGTCTCCGTGAGCATTTGGCCGACCAGGCGGGAACGCGCGCCGCCGAGCGCGGCGCGAATGGCCATTTCGCGCTGCCGGACGGATGCGCGCGCCATAAGAATGTTCGCGATGTTCGTCGCGGCCAACAATAGAACGAGGACGCCCAGAATCAGAAACAATCCGGAGAACGCGATGAATGCATTGTTGGCGTACGGTATGGGGCGCGAGAGCCGTTCGTCCATCACGCGCACGCTCAAACCTTTGTCCGTCGCGGGGTATTGCGCGGACAGCCGCTGCGAGACGACGTCGAATCTGCTCTGAGCCTGCGCAAATGTCACGTCCGGTTTCAGTCTGCCAAGCACCAGCATCGCGTGTATGTCGCGGCTATTCCAAAAATTGTTGGCCGAGGATCGGTCGAACGCAGTGCTGAGCGGTGCGTAGGCGTCCATCTCGAAGACAGAGAACTGCCCGCGGAATTCTCGTTCGGCGACGCCGACAATGGTCGCCGGCTTTCCATCTACGCGCACTTGCTTGCCAAGCACTCGCGGATCACCGCCGAATCTTCTTTGCCAGAAGGAATAGCCGAGCACGAGAATCGCGGGCTCGCCGGGATGCTCGCCTTCGTCGGGAAGGACGAGTCGGCCAAGAGCGGGCTTCACACCGAGCGCGGAAAAATAATTGCTGCTTACGCCTCCGATAGTAAGGGTCTCGCTGTGGCTATCGGAGGTGAAGTTCAACCGCCACCCTGTCGCCGAGCCGAAGACCTCACAGACCGGCGCGGTTTGTTCGCGGAATTCGACGAATTGCGGATAGGAAAAACCGAGCGCTCCGAGACCGGACTCGCCTGATTGAATAACCAGAGCAACGATCTGTTCCGGTGCGGGCACGGGCAGACGTTGGACGAGGATGCCGTTCACCAAGCCGAAGACGGCGGTGTTGGCGCCGACGCCGAGGGCTAGGGTGAGCACGACGATCGTTGTGACGCCGGAGTTCTTGCGCAACATGCGGGCGGCGAAGCGAAGATCTTGTAGAAAAGTTTCGAGCACCCGCAAGCCCTTGCGCTCTCGATAGGCCTCTTTGGTCTGTTCGATGCCCCCGAGTTTGATCAGTGCTAGGCGCCGCGCCTCGTCTGCGTTCATTCCCGCGCGCAAATTGTCTTCGATGTGCAGCTGGAGATGGCTCTCCATTTCCGCACTAAGCTCACGGTCGCTGGTTTCTTTGCGGAACAGGCCGGCCAGACGAAACAACCATGCTCGAATGTGTCTCAAGGCCGTTCCTTTCAAGCAAAACTGTCTGAACTAATTCGAAGGCTGCGAGTTTTGTTCCTTTTCATCGATCATTGTCCGGGCTCATTCGTAGCGCAGCGCAACAATCGGATCCACGGATGCCGCGCGGCGCGCCGGGATGGCGCTGGCGATGAGCGCGACCAAAGTCACGCCCAACAATGCCCCTACGAACGACCAGGAATCTCCAGGCATGACGCCGAAGAGCATCGAGCGCATGAGCTGGGCGCCAGCGATGGCCAGGGGAACGCCGGCGGCAACGCCCGCCACGCTGATCAGCAAACTTTCGCGCAAAACCATCCAGAGAACTGCTATGCGCTGCGCTCCGAGCGCCATGCGCACGCCGATCTCGGATGTGCGGCGGCTCACGCGATAGGCCAGCGTGCCGTAGAGGCCCGTGGCCACCAGGAGCGAGGCGAGCAGACCGAAGAACATGGAGAGCCGGGCGAACAGGCGCGGCTGCGAAAAAGATTCGTCGAATTGCGCGCGCTGGGTCATGGGCTTTTCGATCGGAAGGTTGGGATCGAGGTTGCGGAGGACGGCTTGAACGCTTGGTATAAGCGATTCGGGGTTTCCGGTGGTGAGCAACTCGACCTGCATATCGGGAACGGAGCTGCGCTGCCAAAACGGGAAGTACAGCATGGGCCGGGGTTTTTCATCGACGCCCGTATATTTGCTGTCGGCAGCGACTCCGACGATGGTGAACCTGTTGTCGAGCTGGACGCCGCCGGTGGAGTGACCCAGCGGGTCGCTTTTCGAAAGAAAACGCTTCACGAAAGTTTCGTTGACGACCACGACTTTCGGCGCGGTACGGCTGTCGGAGTCCAAGATATCGCGGCCTTCGAGGATAGGAATTCCCAGCGTGTGGAGATAATCGGGGCCGACTTCGTTCGCGCGCATGCCGATATCCGCAAAGTCGCCTGGGGGAACGACCCCATCGATGGCGTAGATGTTGTTGTTGCTCCAGCCGGAACCGAGGCGATTCTCCATCAAGGTTGCCGACTCAACGCCCGGGACCACGCGCAGGCGGTCGAGGAGAATTTGGTAGAAGCGGGCTTTTTCGTCGTCGGAGTGGGTGGTCAGCGGGCTTGTGCCGAAGACGAGAAGTCCATCGGTGCGGAGGCCTAGTGGCAGAGTTTCGTAGTTACGAAGAGAACGAACCAGGAGCCCAGCACCCACCAGCAAGATCAAGCAGAGCGCCATTTGAGCGGCGACGACGAACTTGCCAGCCCATGAACTTCTTTTGGTGCGTTGCGCCGCCGCATTGGAACTCTTTACCACGGAACCGGCCTGGACGCTGACCGTGCTGCGCAACGGGGCGAGACCGAATACGACTGCACAAGCAAAAGAAATTGCCAGAGTGAAGAGCAGCACGTTGGAGTCGAGCGAGAAAGGAACTTCCAAGCTCGACCAAGCGGCGAGAGCGCGGCTAGCGGAAATCGCAAACATCCAGCCCAGACCCGCGCCCGCAGTTACGAGCAAGAGACTCTCCGCGAGCAACTGGCGCAAAAGGCGGCCGGGTCCGGCACCCAGCGCCACGCGCATGGAAAATTCGCGCTGGCGCGCGGAATTCCGCGCGACAAGGAGCATGGCTACGTTTGCGCAGGCAATCAGCAGGACCAATCCGACCATGGCCATCAGAATCTGAATCGGCTGCGCGTAGTAGTCGCGGAGGCCCTGAATGCCCTTCGCCGGGGACAGCTCCAAGACAGGTTTGGGGCTTTTGGGGTCAGGCGTGCCCAGTCCGATCAAAGCGGCGCGCTGAAAGACCGGATCCAAGTTAGCAAGAGCCTGCGGAGCTGTCACCTGAGGCGCGAGGCGGCCGATCAATCGCAGACACCACCACGTGGGCGTGCCGTACAGCGTGTTCAGCGACGCCGGATTGCCCCACGCATTCAGTTCGGGACGATTCTGCAAGGGGATCCAGAAGTCGGTCGAGGCGCCGGGCTCGATGCCATAGAAGCCTTGCGCAGTTACGCCAACAATCGTGAATGGCAATCCCTTGACATAAATCGTCTGGCCGAGGACCGAAGGATTGCGAGCGAAGCGTGCGGTCCAATAGGAATAGCTGAGCACGGCGAGCGGCGCGTGGCTGGTTTCGTCTTCCAGCGTGAATCCGCGGCCGCGGGCGAAGGCCGCGCCGAGTCCTGAGAAGAAGTTGCCGCTCACCATATCCGCTTCAGCGACTTCGGGGTCTTCGCCGATGCGGACTGCCACCTTTCTCTCTGAGAGGGGTACATAAGCCATCAAGTCGGAAAGCGCGGCGTGTTCTTTGCGAAGCTGTTCGAAGACGGGATCCGAGAAGGACGTGTCGCCGTCGCCGGTGTTGCTTGCACCATGAGGCTGGTCGTTTGGCAGACGCAAGAACATCAATTGCTCTGGGTGCGGCAGAGGAAGATTCTGAAGAAGAACGCTGTTCATCACGGTGAAGACGGCGGTGTTGCCGCCGATGCCTAGCGCGAGCGTCAAGGCAGCGACAAGAGTGAACCCGGGATTCTTGTGAAGCAAACGCAGAGCGTACCGGCAGTCTTGAAATGTCGTTTCCAGCAGAGGGAGACCGCGACGCTCGCGGTAGTTTTCTTTGGTTTGTTCGACACCGCCGAGTTTCATGAGAGCCTCCCGCCGGGCTTCGGCCGGAGACATGCCTCGGCGCAAATTGTCTTCGATGTGCAGCTGGAGATGGCTCTCCATTTCATCGGCAAGCTCGCTCTCGCGGGGCGCTCTTCGAAACAGCCCTACAAATCGCAAAAACAAGGCGCGCAGCCTTCTCATCACTGCACCTTTCCTTCAAGGTCCTTCGAGGTCTACTACAGAGAACGAGAATCTCTAGACTCCCGGCCCCTGGCACCGCTTACTCATATCGCAAAGCCACCATGGGATCGATGCGTGACGCTCGGCGCGCTGGAATGTAGCAAGCCAACAGCGAGACAGCGCCGATCAGCGCCGGCACGATGACGAAGAGCCAGCCTCCTGATACGTGGAAATTGTAAAAGGCAGCTTCGAATAAGCGCGGGAGCGGGAATGCGCCAAGCATGCCGATGGCGGTTCCGATCGCGGCGAGCCTCAAGCCATCGAGAAGAACCATGCGTAGGATGTTTTTCTTTTCCGCTCCCAGCGCCACGCGAATGCCAATTTCCTGGCTGCGCTGTCCGACGGTGAAAGCGACAAGGCCGTAGATCCCGATGCCTGCCAGAACCAGCGCGAGAGCGGCAAAGACGGTCATCAGCTCGCTGAAAATGAGGTCGGGTGCGGTCTCGTTCGCTAAGAGGTCGGGCATGCTGATGACGGTGCCGATCGGCTGGTCTCGGTCGAGGGACCAGACCGCTTCGCGCAGGCCTGGCGCAAGCGAATTTGCGTCGTTTACAGCGCGCACCACGACGGACATTTCTGCTGCCGGGTGTTGCGAAACTGGTTCGTAGATTTCGGGATCGTCTCGGTAATTGAGCGGCCAGCTTTTGACGTCATGGACGATTCCGACGATCTGGCGCCATTGTGTTCGGATGGCGTCGCTGGAGTCGATGCGAATCTGTTTTCCAAGCGCATCGCCCCTGGAGAAGAAGCGCGCGACAAATTCTTCCGTAACAACCGCGACAGGTTGTGAATTTGCGCTGTCGCTCTCTCGAAAAACGCGCCCGGCGATCACCGAGGCCTGAATAGTCTCGAAGTAGTGAGAGCTTACGACGTAGTAGCGCGCGCGCGAGCGATCGGTAGGAGAGAGATTCTCCTGGCCCTTCAGGAGAAAGCTCACAAAATCGGCGCCGGCGGCTGGCAAGTTTGAAGTGATTGCCGCGGAAGTTGCGCCCGGCATGGCTTCGAGACGCGCGGCGAGCTCGCGGTAGAACTCGATTTGTTTCGCCGGCTCTTTGTAGTGCGATTCGGGAAGACTGATCTGCGCGGTGAGCAGGTGTTGAGGCTGGAAGCCGAGACTTCGATGAAGCCCTTCTAGAAATCCCTTGATGAGGATGCCGGCGCCGGTAAGCAGTATGACGCCCATCGCTACTTCAGCGGCTACCAGCAAGCCGCGGCCTCGGCTCTTCTCTTTTCCGGCGGAAACCTTGCTGCTGTCGTTTTTCAAAGTGGGGAATACGTCCACGGCCCAAGCGCGCAAGGCGGGCGCGAGCCCAAAGAGAACAGCGGACAGCACGGCGATAGCTGATGTGAATGAGAGAACGCGCCAGTCAATCTGCATCTCGAGCATTTTGATGGCTTCGTTGAACGACAAGACCTGGTGCAGAAGCTGCGTGCCGCCAAGCGCAAGTCCCAGTCCAGCGACGGTTCCGAGCAGGGCAATCAGCAATGCTTCGGTCATCAACTGGCGCAAGACGCGCGCTCTTCCCGCGCCGATAGCAATGCGGATGGCCATTTCCTTGCCGCGGCTCGCGGCACGAGCAAGAAGAAGGCCCGCGATGTTGGCGCATGCAATCAAGAGAACGAACCCCACGGCGGAGAGAAGAATGACGAAGCCGGCGTTGGCATTGAAGTCGTGGATTACGTACTCCTGTAGAGTCAGGCAGTTTGTGTCCCAGCCGGCTTCGGTGTCCGGGAACAACTGAACGGCGAGAGAGCCGAGGGTCCGTAAGTTGGACTGCGCTTGATCGAGAGTCACGCCGGGCTTGCTGCGCGCGAAAAGATATAGAGTTCGAGTTTGCCTTGCGGCCGCACTCTGCTGAGATTCATCGAGGACCAGCGGAAGCCAAACCTGCGACCGGAAAGACATGATCTGAAAGGGCCGCGGGAGCACGCCGATGACGGTATGTTCCTCTCCGTTGAGGCGAATGGTTTTGCCGACGATATTGGGATCGGATCCGAACTTTCGTTCCCAAAAGCGGTAGTCCAACAGAACGACTCGATCATGCCCCGCCTGATCGTCGCCATTTGCAAAGGCGCGGCCGAGTACGGGGGCCACACCGATCACAGAAAAGTAGTTCGAGGTCGCGCGGTTCGCACTTATGCGCTCCGGCTCGTCTTTTCCCGTAAGGCTTACGCTGATGTAGGGTTGTAGTGCCGCCAGGTCGGAGAACACTCGATTCTCGCGCTTCCAGGTGAAGTAGTTCGGCGCGGACACCGGATTCAGGCTTGTGCCAAAACCACGGGCCGCGGCGGTCCCGTAAACAACCAGCACACGGTCGGAATCGTAAACGGGAGGACGCTTGTAGAGGACCGCGCTGACGAAACTGAAGACTGTGGCATTGGCGGCGATCCCCAGGGCCAGGGTGAGAACGGCCACTAGGGTAAATCCCGGATTTTTGCGCAGCATGCGCGCTCCGAAACGCAAGTCCTGGAAGAACACTTCGAGCAGAGGTAGACCGCGGCGCTCGCGATAGTTTTCCTTCATTTGTTCAACGCCGCCGAGCTTCATGATGGCTTCCCGCCGCGCTTCGGCCGGCGACATGCCTCGCCCGAGATTGTCTTCAAAGTGAAGCTCCAAATGGCTCTCCATCTCGGCCGAAAGCTCGCGGTCGCGGAGCTCCCTGCCAAATAGTCCGGCCACGCGTAGAAACCATGCGCGAAGTATCCTCATGCTACTTCCTTAACCACTGTTGACTTCGTGTAACCGGCTGCTGTCCGCAAGATCACTCGTGTCGCAGCGCGATCGCCGGGTCCATGCGCATCGCACGTCTAGCCGGGAGATACGACGCTGCCAGCGCAACCACTACGAGCAGGATCGCGACACTCGCATAGGTGGCGGGGTCCGCTGCTCCCACGCCGTACAGCAAACTAGACATGAGCCGCGTCAGGAGCAGCGCACCCGCGAGACCGATGGCCACGCCCAGAGACGCGAGCTGGGCGCATTGCCCGACGATCAGCAACAGCACCTCTTGCCGGCGAGCTCCCAGCGCCATGCGAATCCCGATTTCGCGCGTCCTCTGTGCCACCGAATAAGAAATGACGCCATAGATACCCACGGCTCCCAGTGCCAGGGCGAGAGCGGCGAAAATCACAAAAAGAGAAGCCGTCGAACGGGGCCCGGAGGCGGCTTCGGAGACCCATCCATGTAAAGATTGAATTTGGCTGACCGGCACGTCGCGATTCAATTCGGCGACCACGCTCTGCAATTCACTGCCGACCTGAACTTGGCTTTCGGAGGTGCGCAAGAGCAGCGTCAGCTCCGCCGGAGCCGATTCGTTGCCTCTGCCTTGGATGGCATGCGGCCCATAGGGCATATAGATCTCGCCGTCCATCCAGTCAGGAACATTTCTAGTAAGACTGTTTTCCTTCACGTCGCCCACAACGCCAACCACAGTCCACCAGTCACTCATCCAGCGTGGCTTGATGTGCATGCCAATAGGATTCTTTCCAGGCCAATAGCGCTCGGCGGTGGATTTGGTTATGAGCGTGACGCGCTGTGCGTTGGGGGCCGCATCCGCGTCCGTAAATCCGCGGCCCTCGAAAAGTGGGATCCCCATGAGATGGAGATATTCCGGCGTGACAACACGTTCCATGAGCATTGGTACGTGCGAGCCCGGCAGGACGGTGTGAGCTTCGACATCGGAGGGAATGGTTTCCCAAGTTCCGCTGAGGGGAACTCCGTTGACGGCGGCCGCCTCTTTCACGCCAGGCAAAGCGCGCATGCGGGTCAGTAAGTCGCCGTAGAAACCTTGGCAGCGCCCCGCAACAGCGCAGAAGGATTGATTCGGCGTAACGCGCGCCGTGAGAATGTACTCCTGGTGAAATCCGGTATTTGTGTTCGAGAGTTTCCACAGACTCTTGACTAGAAGTCCGGCGGCAATCACCAGCACGGCCGCGACGGCCACTTCTCCCACGACCAGGCTCCTGCTGAGGCGATTGTTTCCTCGCGATTCGTCTTTGTCACCGCCAGTGCGCAGAGACTTCGTGAGGTCGATTTTAGAAGCGCCGCTGGCAGGCATCGCTCCAAACGCCAGACCGGTTAGGATGGCAAGCGCCGCCGTAAATAGCAGAACGCGGCCGTCGACGGTTACATCGGCGAGCCGCGGTGTATCTGCAGGGAGCGTGGTCTTCAGAATCGTCAGGCCATACACCGCCGCGCCTAGGCCAAGTCCTCCGCCAAACATCGCAAGCAGTACGGTCTCTGTTGTCAGCTGCCGAATGAGGCGCCAGCGTCCTGCGCCAAGCGCCTTGCGAACGGCGATTTCCTTATGCCGCGCCGCGGACCGCGCCATAAGCAGATTCGCCACATTAGCGCAAGCGATCAGCAGCAAAAGGCCGACGGCTCCCAGCAAAATGATGAGCTTCGCGCGGAAATCGCCGACCAGCCATTCCTCTAAGAATGTGACGTCGGAATCTTTCCACGAATCATCCGGCATGCGCCAAGCGTATGCGGCAAGGATCTGCGGGCGAAGCAAAGCCAGTTCAACGCGCGCCTGTTCAATGGTGACGCCGGGACGCAGCCGCGCCAGGATCGGCATGTAGCTGCTCCCCCAATAGTCGCCCGTGGTGCGGGGCTCTAAGTGCAGAGGGACCCACAATTCGGTTTTCGGAGAGGGAAAGTGAAAATCTGGCGGCATCACGCCAACGACTTCGCGGCTCACGCCATCGAGAAGAATCGAATGGCCGATGATATCCGGATCGCCGCGAAACTGCCTCTGCCAAAGGGAATGGCTCAGAATTACGAACGCATCTCTTCCTGGTTGATCTTCGCCCCCCTGAAATATTCTTCCCATCTCGGTTCGCGCGCCCAGCACGCTGAACCAGTTCGCGGAAACCGAAGAGCCCGTCAATCGCACCGGAACGTCAACACCCGTGAGGTTGAACTCCGCGCTGTCTGAGTTTGCGACAACGTCCATCGTCCGACTGCGTTCTCGCATGACCATGAAAGGCCCCTTGGGGTAATACGAGGTCATCCCGACCAGCCGTCCTGGATTGGCAAACGGTAGCGGTCGCAGCAAAACCCCGTTCACCAGGCTGAAGATAGCGGTGTTGGCGCCAATTCCGAGCGCGAGTGTGAGCACGGCAATCGCTGTGAAGCTGGGGTTCTTGCGCAGCATGCGTACGGCATAGCGCACGTCTTGAAAAAGTGTTTCCAGCAACGGTAGCCCTCGGCGCTCGCGGTAGCTCTCTTTGGTTTGTTCAACCCCTCCGAGTTTCATGATGGCCTCCCTCCGAGCTTGTGCCTGCGACATGCCTCGACGCAGGTTGTCGTCGATGTGCAGTTGAAGGTGGCCGTCCATCTCATCGGATAACTCCTGCTCGCGCCGGCGCTTGCCGAACAGCTCGCCCAGCCTTGAGAACCACGCCCGCAGCCGCCTCATGAAAAGCCTCCGCAAGACCGATCAGGAACGCTCCTCGCCCGGCGCGAGAAAGCGCGCCAGGATCGCGGTCGTCTGTTCCCACTCGCGCTCTTCTTTATTCAATTGTTTGCGGCCCGCGCGGGTGAGCTTGTAATACTTCGCTTTGCGATTGTTGTCCGAGAAGCCCCATTCGGAACTGATGTAGCCCTCCTGCTCAAGCTTCAACAGCGCCGGGTACAAAGTTCCGTAATTCACGGCCAGCAGATCGCCGCTGGTCTGCTCAATGCGCCGCGCAATGCCGTAGCCGTGGAGCGGCCCCAGCGCTTCGAGCGTCTTCAGCACCATCAACGCCAAAGTCCCCTGCCACACATCCCTTTTGTCGGCCGCCTTATCGCCCATCGCTCTCCTCTTGGTTCCTATGGGAAACCCATACCGAAGATGCCATAGGCCCTATGGGAAGACAATAGAAGAAACGAGGTTGCCCCGCATTTTGTTTCCGGAATTTTCAAGATTTTTTCTAGTCTCCTCCGAACCTGGCTATATCCTTGATTCTTTTTCCCCAGATCCTTCCCGTTCCTTGACTCTTCTGCAACTTCTGACTAGCCTCATGCGTCTGGAAGAATGACGGTCTGGGGCCCGTGGTTCTAAAGGTTTCCCACAAAGGAGCTTCGATGCGATCGGTCCTCGTGCGCCGGTGCCTCTCGGCACTCGCGTTTGCTGTAACTCTCCTCGCGCTTCTCGCTGCCGCGCCCCAAATCGACGCGCAGGGCGGCGAGCCGCAGTACTTCGCGATTCGCGGAGCCAAAATCGTGCCGGTATCGGGTCCTCCTCTGGAAAACGCCACGGTGGTTATGGCCCATGGCGTTATCAAGGCCATTGGCAAAGACGTCGCCATCCCTCCGGACGCTTGGATCATCGAAGGCAAGGGTCTAATTGTTTATCCCGGGCTGTTTGATTCGTTCACGGATGTGGGTTTGCCGGCCGCAGCCCCCGCGCCCGGCAGCGCCAGCGAAGGTGCAGGGGGAGGTCGTCGGGCCCCCGCTACAGGTGAAATCTCTCGCGGCCCTGAAGACCGTCCGGGGACCACGCCCTGGCGGAGCGCCGCCGATGAACTCACCCTGAGTGACAAGCGCATCGAATCGTGGCGCAACAGCGGCTTCACCACGGTAGTTTCTGCGCCCAAAGGAGGAATGTTTCCGGGGCAAGCCGCGGTTCTCGATCTAGCGGGCGAGCGCGCCGGCGAGATGGTTGTGAAGGCTCCGGTTGCTTTTCCCGTATCCTTCGAAGCCAGAGGTGGATTTGGAAATTTCCCCGGCTCGCTGATGGGCGCTCTCGCGTACGCTCACCAGGTTTGGATTGACACGGATTGGAGCGCCCGGGCTCAGGCAATGTATGAGCAGAATCCCCGGGGCGTCGCGCGGCCGCACTACGACCGCACCGAAGCCGTACTCGGCCAGGCGGCTGAAGAGCACATGCTGGTGCTGATTCCCGCGAATAATTCCGTGCAACTCCGGCGCGCCATCGATCTTGTGGATCTCTGGCAGCTGGACCACGGCGACCATGTGGACGCGGTGATCTACGGCGGCCAAATGGGATATGAGGTCGCTGGCGAAATCGCAGCACGGAAACAGAAAATACCTGTCCTTGTCAATCTGAAATGGCCGGAAAGGGAGAAAGACGCCGACCCCGACGACCAGCCATCGCTCCGGACTCTGCGCTTTCGTGACAAAGCGCCTTCCTCGCCCGCAGCGCTCGCCAAGGCGGGCATACCGTTTGCGTTTTACTCGGGCGGAATCACGGCACCGAAGGACATGCTCAAAGCCGCGAAAAAATCCATCGAAGCGGGTCTTGCGCCTGATGCCGCGTTGCGCGCGCTCACGCTTACGCCCGCAGAGATCTACCGTGTTGCTGATCGCATGGGCTCCATCGAGGCCGGAAAGATCGCTAACCTGGTTGTGACCGACGGCGATCTCTTTGACGAAAAAACCAAAATCAAGATGGTCTTTGTGGACGGGAAAAGGTTTGAGTCGCGCGAACCGGAAAAGCCCAAGGATCCTCCCAAAGGAGACATGACCGGGAAGTGGAAGCTCGCCTACACCACGCCAGACGGGCCGGAAGAGTCCACGCTCGATCTTGATATGGCGAGCGACGGCACGCTCACTGGAACCACCACCAGCACGCGCGGCACGGCCAGCATCATCAGCGGCTACCACAGCGCCGACAAATTCAGCTTTACCATCAACATCCCGATTGAAGGAAATCCGACCGACGTTGTGTTCTCCGGCACCTTTGACGGCGGCACGCTGAAAGGCAATATCGACGTGATGGGCTTCTCCATTGAATTCACGGGCACCAAGCCATCCTCCGAGGCCGCAGCCACTAGCGGCTCGGTCATCGAGGGCCGAGTGAGAAGTGATTCGTCTGTCGCCGGGGGTGCACAATGAGGATTCCATCTTTCGAGATTGAAAGGCGTTGGCGCACCACAGTGGTTTGCCTGTTGTGCTTCTTCACGCTTCCGTCTTTGACACCAGCCGCCGATCCGCCTGATGCGCCACCGGTGATTCTGATCCAGAACGCCACCATCCTCACCGTTTCGCACGGCACCATCGAGCACGGCTCCATCCTTATTAAGGACGGCAAAATCGCGCAAGTCGGGACGTCCATCAAGGCGCCGAAAGATGCCCAGGTGCTCGACGCCGAGGGCCAGTTCGTCATCCCGGGGATCATCGATTGCCATTCACACATCGCCATCGACGGCAACGTGAACGAAGGAAGCGTCTCGGTCTCCTCGATGGTAAACATCGTGGATGTCCTTAATCCCGATGACATCGATATTTATCGCGATCTCGCCGGTGGTGTGACCGTCGCCAACGTTTTGCACGGCTCGGCAAACTCTATCGGCGGCCAGACCGTGGTCATCAAGCTCCGCTGGGGCCTACCCGCATCAAAGCTGCCATTCGAAGGCGCGGTCCCCGGCATCAAATTCGCCCTCGGGGAGAATCCCAAACGCTCCAACTTCAGCATCCCCGGCGCGACCCCGCGCTATCCCACCACGCGAATGGGCGTCGAAGAGACGATACGAACGGCGCTTGCCGAAGCCCGCGACTACAAGAAAACCTGGGACGACTACGATAAGCGCGTCTCGGGCGGTGATAAGAACGCTATCCCGCCACGCCGCGATCTTCGTCTCGACCCACTCGTCGAAGTGCTCGAAGGCAAGCGCTACGTGCATGCGCATTGCTACCGTGAAGATGAAATTCTGATGCTGCTTCGCGTAGCAAAGGAATTCGGCTTCAAAGTACGCACTCTCCAACATGTGCTGGAAGGCTACAAAGTGGCCGACGAAATCGCCGCAGCCGGAACCGGTGCTTCCACGTTTTCCGATTGGTGGGCTTACAAAGTGGAAGCCTATGATGCGATTCCCTACAACGCAGCGGTTATGACGCGCCGCGGCGTCATTGTTTCCGTCAATTCCGATGACGCGGAAGAAGCCACGCACCTCAATCAGGAAGCGGCCAAGACCATGAAGTACGGCGGCCTCACGCACGACGAAGCGCTCAAGCTGGTTACGCTGAATCCCGCCATACAGCTGGGCATCGACAAGCGCGTCGGCTCGATCGACGTCGGCAAGGACGCCGACCTGGTCGTCTACAACCACGATCCGCTCAGCGCCTACGCCGTCGTCCAGGAAACCCTGATCGATGGCCGCGTATATTTCGACCGCAAGCGCGATATCGCTGAACGCGAAGCCCGCGAAAAAGAGAAGAAAGCGCTGATGGAAAAGGAAAAGAAGGCGGAAGAGAAAAAACCGGGAGCCGCAGGAGAAGGCGGCAAAAAACCCGGCGCCAGGCCGGACGAGAAAAAACCGGAAGACAAACCCAAGCCGCCAGAAACGGTTGCCGTTTCCGGAGGTGCTCTGTGAGGAGCATCACACAACCGATGTTGTCGATCGTGCCGATAATGGCCGCGGCTTGCTGCTTTTGCCTGAGCGCTTCCGGGCAATCGCAACCGCCTTCCACCTACGCTCTAACACACGCAAAGATTTTCACGCTTGCCGGCTCGCCGGTCGAAAACGGCACGCTGGTCATTAAAGACGGCAAAATCGCCGCGGTTGGCGTAAACGTGGAAGTTCCCGCAGGCGCGGAAGTCATCGACGCCAAAGGCCTCGAGATCTATCCCGGCCTCTTCGATCCCATCACACAGATGGGTCTCAGCGAAATCTCCGCCGTGAACGCCACCGTCGATTCCACCGAAACGGGCGCGTACAACCCCGACGTGGTTGCGGCGACAGCGGTCTCTCCGTCCAGCGAACATATTCCTGTAACCCGTGCTGCGGGCATTACCGAAGTCCTCGCCGTGCCGGACAGCGGCGGATTTGACGCCGGCGGCGGACGGGGCGTGATCGGCGGCCAGGCCTCCGCGATCCACCTTTCCGGTTGGACGATCAACGACATGCTCATCAAGAAGAGCGTGGCCATGGTCATCTCTTGGCCCGCGATCGAGACTCGTACATTCGATTTCGCTACGTTTTCGCGAAAGGAAAAGCCTTTCACCGAAGCCAAACAAGACTACGAAAAGCAGGTGAACGAGCTGACAGACTATCTGGATCGCGCCCGGCACTATGCGCAAGCGATGGGGCACGGCGGTCCCTCCGATTTCCAGCGCGACTTAAAGCTGGAAGCGCTCGCCCCGGTCGTCCGCGGGCAGCTGCCCGTGCTTGTATTTGCAAATCGCGTCCGCGACATCCGCAACGCCGTCGAATTTTGCGACAAGCAAAAGCTGAAGATGATTCTCGCGGGCGGCGAGGAAGCGTACAAGGTGAAGGACCTGCTGCGCTCCAAGGGCATTCCCGTGATCTTGCGACCAACGCTAAGCCTGCCGATTGATGAAGACGATGCTTATGACCGGCTGCTCTCCCAACCCGCCGAACTCGCTGCCGCCGGTGTGAGGATTGCATTCGGCAGCTTTGACAATTCGTTCGCGCGCCGCCTCGGCCAGCAAGCCGCGAACGCCGTCGCGTATGGTTTGCCGTACGACGAAGCCCTTAAGGCCGTCACGGTCTATCCGGCGGAGATTTTTGGCGTTGCCGACCAGGTCGGCACGCTCGAGACCGGCAAAATCGCTAACATCATCGTCACGAACGGCGACCCTCTCGAATTATCGACCGAAGTCAAATTCCTCTTCATCAAAGGGGAGCGCACCTCTCTGGACAACAGGCACCAGCGGCTCTACGAAAAGTACTTGAAACGACCAAAAGCCGCGAACTGATGCTCCGGCATCACCGAGGAAAAGCGAATCGCGCGCCGCCGAGCATCATGTGTGCGAACGACGGCGCTGGGAAACTCGTCTTTTGCTGTCCGCTCAAGTGGTCTTCGGCGACCTCTTCTCGCCTTGGTAACCCTTGCAGAAAGTACGCGTCTGAGCGTATAGGATAGACTTGCGTGCGGGGAGTCGATGCTCAATCTGTTGCAGGATGTTCGCTATGCTTTCCGGCTGCTTGCCAAAAGCCCCATGTTCACGGTTATTGCGGTCCTCACCTTGGCGCTTGGCATCGGTGCGAATACCGCCATCTTCAGCGTAGTCAATGCAGTTCTGCTGCGTCCGTTGCCGTTTAAGGACCCGTCGCGGCTGGTTTTGGTGATCGAAAAAAGCAAATATCCCACGATCACCGTCTCCTACGAGAACTACCTCGATTGGCGCGACCAGAGCCGTACCTTTGACTCCATGGAAGCCATCTACGGCACCAACATGACTCTCACGGGGAAGGGCGAACCTGAGCGCCTGGTCGCGCGCATGGTCACTGCCGGGTTTTTCCCTTTGCTCGGCGCCTCTCCCCGAATTGGCCGGAACTTCACAGTGGAGGAAGACCGAGCGGGCGGCACACCGGTGGCGATTCTGAGTTATGCCCTCTGGCAGAGACGGTTTGCAGGGTCCAAGGATGTGCTTGGGCAGACCATGGATGTGGATGCGCAGCCGTACACCATCGTGGGCGTCCTCCCACCCGGCTTCCAGTTCCTCCAGGTCGCCGACGTGTTCTTGCCATTCCATCCATGGGCTAAGACTCTACCGGATGATCGCAACTGGCATCCGGGAATTCTCCCGGTCGCACGACTGAAACCTGGTGTGACCATGGAACAGGCGCGCACCGAGATGCAGACGATTTCCAAGCGGCTTGAGGAGCAATACCCGGCTTATAACACGGGCTGCAGCTCGGACGTAATTCTCGCGCACGACCAGCTCGTCCAGAGCTCGCGACCCGCGCTAATACTACTGCTCGGTGCTGTGAGTTTCGTGCTTCTGATTGCCTGCGTGAACGTGGCAAACCTGCTGCTCGCCCGCTCCGCTTCCCGTGCCCGGGAAATGGCCATCCGCACAGCGATGGGAGCCGGCCGCATGCGCATGCTGCGCCAACTGATGACCGAAAGCGTTCTTCTTTCGCTGCTGGGCGGAGGACTCGGTTTGCTCTTGGCCTGGAGCGCCCTTAGGCCACTCCTGAAAATCTCCGCCAGCAGCCTTCCGCAAACCGTGGCCGTAGGTTTGGACGGCTGGGTACTCGCCTTCACCGCGGGAATCGCGATTTTCACGGGACTTCTCTTTGGTATCTTCCCGGCATTGCGCGCGGCAAAGCTGGATCTGCGGGAGTCCTTGAATGAGGGCTCGCGCGGATCCACGGCCGGGCCAGGACATCACCGGCTGGGCAACGCCCTGGTCTCCTTGGAAGTTGGCTTAGCCATGCTGCTGCTTGTCGGTGCCGGGCTGCTATTGCGCAGCTTCTCGCGGTTACAAGATGTACCGCCTGGATTCCAGGCCGATCATTTGCTCGTTGCCGATATTCCCGTCTCCCGGGCCGTTTATGCCAAACCAGAGCAGCGCTTTGAGTTCTTCGATCGCCTGGTCGAAGGAGCCAGGGCGCTGCCCGGGGTCCGCGCGGCGGGAGCGGCGTCGTTTTTGCCCGTGAGCGGTGGTGGCTCGGTTATCCATTTCAACATCACTGGGCGCCCTCCAAAATCGGCGAACGATTTCACAGCGGCCGGTTACCGCGCCGTTACCCCGAGCTATTTCGAAACTCTGGGGGTCCCTCTGCTCCAGGGCCGCTTGATCGCCGCTGCGGATACCGAAAAAGCTCCAGCAGTTGTCGTGATCAATCGGAGCATGGCACGCGTCTATTTCCCTAACGAGAATCCGCTTGGCAAGCATATGCAGCTTGGCGCCACGCCGGAAAAAGATATCCCAACGATGGAAATCGTCGGAGTGGTCGGCGATGTCCGTCCCGGCCTTGGCATCGATCCGCAGGCAGAAATGTACCTTCCGTACCGGCAGGCGGATCAGCTGCTGCCGGTCTTTCAGCTTTCTATCGTGATGCGCACGGCAGGCGATCCCTTGCTCCTGACGACGGCGCTGCACAGCGCGCTTGCCCAAATCGATCCCAATGAACCGCTTGTGAAAGTCCGCACCATGGAAGAAAACATGGCCACAACGGTGGCGGAGCCGCGTTTTCGTGCATGGCTTATCGGAATCTTTGCCCTGCTCGCCTTGGTGCTCGCGGCTGTGGGCGTCTATGGCGTAATGTCCTACACGGTGACACAGCGCACCAGCGAAATCGGCGTTCGCGTCACCATGGGCGCGCAACCGCAAGACGTATTTCGAATCATCGTTGGCGAAGGGTTGCGGCTCGCGCTTCTTGGCGTGGGAATCGGTTTCGTAACGGCTCTCGCCCTGACACGCCTGCTCCGAAGCTTTCTATTCGGCATCAGCGCTTACGATCCGCTCACATTTATTGGCGTTTCAGTGCTGCTGACGGCCGTTGCGGTCGCGGCATCCTACTTCCCGGCGCGCCGCGCAACCCTCGTCGATCCTTTGGTCGCACTGCGCTACGAATGAATCATGGTTCTTCGAACCATGAAAGAAGCGAGAAACGGATGCTGAAAATGACGGGTTACCGCCATCCTCAGTTTGTGACCCCCGTCGGGTGCATTCCATGAATGCCGCCTGCTGAATTTCATCGATCTCCACGAGAAACCGGAAAACTGGCAGTGGATCCACTCGTTCTGATCCGGCTATTGCTCCTCGCTCCCCTATTTCCGTTGGGAGCGTGATGGGCTGAGAATAGGGCACTTTCGCTCCTAACTCCTGCGCCCCGGCGAGTTTCTTCCCTTTTGTTGTAATTTTTGGCGCCGAGCGGCGTCTAGAGAGACTAGAGAGATCCCTATGCGACGACTAACATACCGAAGCCTGTTGGCGCTATCCCTGGCCTGCCCGTCTGCTTTTGCTCAGGCACCGGAGCCTGCCAAGATCGCCGATCAATACGTAAAAGCGGTCGGCGGAAACAAAGCTCTCTCCAAGATCCAAACCATGACGCTGGAAGGCTCGTTCACCAACGCAGCGGACGGAAAATCAGGCACTTACACGTTCGATACCAAGTTCCCGAACCGCTATTACTCGGAATTGGTGGTTGGCGACAAAAACGTAATCGAGGCTTACAACGGCAAATCGGCGTGGCAGCAGACCGCGGCGGGAGAACTCGGTACACTTTTGGGGCAGGAAGGCCTCGAACTCGAAGCCGCTTCGAGCTATTACAACTCGCATTTCTTGAACCTCAAAAAAAACAAGTTGGCGCTGGCGTTTCAAGGCCACGCCCAAGTGGGCGGAAAAGATGCCCTGCAAGTCGAAGTAACCGCCCCGACGGGCATGAAACGGGAGGTGTTCTTCGATCCCGAGACGCACCTGGTCGTGAAGGACGCGGGGCCGCTCGGTGGCGTGAATGAAGAGATCTTATACGATGACTACCGCGCGGTCGACGGCGTTAAGCTGCCCTACAAGATCGAACTGCATCGCGGAAGCGACGTCTACGCCATCACTATTACGCGCGCGGCGATCAACGCGACCGTCGGCGAGCGGGTCTTTGACTTCCCCATGAAATCGCAGGTGAAGCTCCCGGACCTGAAGGCCTTGTTCAAGGAGATCGACGACAACCAAAAAGCCATCGACAAACTGAAAGAAAACTACGCCGGCACGCGCGTGGAAGAAGAAACGGACTTTGAAAAAGACGGCAAGGTCAAAAAGACGGAAGTGAAGGAATACACGTTTTTCTATTTGAACGGCCAAGAGATTTCCACCCTGGTCAAGAAAGACAACAAAGCGCTTAGCGCCGAGGATCAAAAGAAAGAAAACGAGAAAACCGAGAAAGAAATTCAGGACATACAAAAGCGCGAATCCAAGAAAGAAGCCAAAGACGAAAAAGCCAAAGAAGAAGAAAAGAAAGAAAAGAACGATGACGACGTCGGCGTCGAATCTTTCTTGCGCACATGCCAGTTCGTGAATCCCCGGCGCGAGCGCTTCCGCGGCCAAGACGTGCTGGTCTTCGATTTCGAGCCCAACCCGGAGTATAAAGCGCGCAGTATGGTGGAAAAGGTCGTCCAAAAACTCGCCGGAGTGATTTGGATCGACGAAAAAGCGCACGATGTGGCACGTATCGAAGCCTACTTCGTCGGCGACTTCAAATTTGCTGGCGGCTTGCTCGCCAACTTGCAGAAGGGAACGAGTTTCATTTTCGAGCAGGCCTACCTCAACAACGAAGTCTGGCTGCCGACCTATGAAGAAGCGCATGCGGCGGTCCGTGTGTTGCTCGTAAAAGGCTTTAAGGTCAACGCCATCACGCGATATTCCGATTACAAAAAATTCAACGTCGAGACTCTGGCCACCGTTGCCAAGCCAAAGGGCACGGAAGAAGTGGCGCCCACCAAGCCAAAGGACCCTCCGCCCGCGCCTCCGCAGTTATAACTTCACTGGCCACGGATTTGTGCCATTCTGCTTCTCGAGCCGTGCGTAGAATCTCCCTCCCGCGGCCTCCCCAACTCGCGGCAGCCGCCATCTACTGGCACCCACGCGCCAGAGTGATACGATGGCCCCGCAGCTTTTGGGAGCCCCCATGCGACGAAATATCTTCAAGAGCTTCTTGTTGACACTCGCGGCCATGGTTTGTTCGCCGCCGCTGCGTGTTTCTGCCCAAACGAAACCAGCTGAAAACGCGAATTCTGCCGCGCTGCGCGTCGGAATAGTAGGACTGGTCCACGGCCATGTGGGCGGATTTCTTCAGCAGAACCAGCACCGTACGGACATTCAAATCGTGGGAATCGCCGAGGAAGACAGCAAGCTCGCCGCGTTCTACGAATCGAAGTTTGCCCTCGCGCACAACATCTTCTTTCCTAACGTCGATGAGATGCTTGAGAAAGTGAAGCCGCAAGCCGTGCTCGTCTACACAAACACATACGACCATCCGAGGGTCGTAGAGGTCTGCGCCCGCCACGGCGTCCCCGTGATGATGGAGAAGCCGCTGGCCGTGAGTATAGAGGATGCGCGGGCGATCGAAGCCGCGGCCCAGCGGGGAAAGATCCAAGTCCTGGTGAACTACGAAACGACCTGGTACCGCAGCAATCGAGCGGCGTACGATCTCGTGCATGAAAACGCCATCGGCGCCGTACGAAAAGTCGTCGTCCATGATGGACATTCCGGCCCTAAAGAAATCGGCGTGGAATCCTGGTTCCTCGCCTGGCTCACCGATCCGAAACTAAACGGCGCGGGCGCCCTCTTCGATTTCGGCTGCTATGGCGCCAACCTGATGACCTGGCTCATGGAGGACCGCAGGCCGGACACGGTGACCGCAGTCACACAGCGCATCAAGCCGGAGATCTATTCCCGGGTAGATGACGAGGCCACGATTGTCCTGACCTATCCCAAAGCTCAGGCGATTCTCCAGGCTTCCTGGAACTGGCCGTTCTCTCGGAAAGATATGGAAGTCTACGGCGAAACCGGCTACGCCATCACGGTGGAGCGCGATAGTGTGCGCGTCCGTCTACCGGGGCAAGACGAAAAACTGCACGACGCCAAGCCCCTCGATCCCCGCGAAAGCGATTCCGTCAACTACCTGAAAGCAGTCATTCAGGATGGAATGCCGCCACGAGGTCTCTCATCGCTTGAAACAAACATGATTGTCACGGAGATTTTGGACGCCGCGCGCCAATCCGCCGCGACCGGGAAGACGGTTCACCTTCGAGAAGCACGTTGAATAAGAGGGGGATAAATCCGACTACCGGCAGCGGCTGGGAATCGTCGAATCGGTGCGGTTTTTATTCCGCGTACACGCGGCTGTCGAGAACGTCGCGCACTTTTTGCACAAGAGCGCCCGGCGTAAAAGGCTTCTGCAGGAAAGATAAACTCGCCTCCAGCACGCCGCCCTGCACCAGCACATTGTCGGTGTAACCGGACATGTACAGCACCCGCGTTCTCGGATGCCGTGCCGTAATCCGCCGAGCTAGCTCCCGCCCGCTCGTCCCCGGCATAATAATGTCCGTCAACAAAAGATGAATTTTCCCTTTGGACTTCTCGGAAAACTGCTCGGCTTCCTTCGTACTCTTCGCCGCCACTACTGAATAGCCTTTCGCGGAAAGAATCCGGCTGGCCAGCTCGCGCACAGCTTCTTCGTCTTCGACCAGCAAGATCGTTTCGCTACCCTGGCCGGCCTCGGGAATTTCCAGCGCATCCCGCTTGGCCTCCACTTGTTCTGCGACGCGTGGCAAATATACTTTGAAGGTAGTTCCTTGACCAGGTTCACTGTACACCCAGATGTATCCTCCGCTCTGCTTCACGATGCCATAAACGGTCGACAGGCCAAGGCCCGTTCCCCGCCCACTCTCCTTCGTCGTATAAAACGGCTCGAAAATATGCGTCACCGTCTCGGGACTCATGCCGACCCCGCTGTCTGAGACCGCCAGCATGACATAAGGCCCCGGCTTGACGGCGACATGATCGCGCGCATACGCAGAGTCCAAATCCACGTTCACCGTTTCCACCGTCAACCGTCCGCCCTTCGGCATGGCATCGCGTGCGTTCACCACAAGATTCATAATCACTTGTTCGACCTGAGCCGGATCAGCTTTCACGTGTCCCACGTTTGCGCCACACCGCGTCACCATCTCGATGTGTTTCCCCATCAACCGGCCCAAAAGTTTGTCCAGCCCCAGCACGATGGCATTCAGATCGATAATCTTCGGCTGCAGAACTTGCCTCCGGCTGAAAGCCAGCAATTGGCGGATGAGCATGGAAGCCCGTTCCGCGGCATTCTCAATCTGCTGAACATCCGCCCGCAACTCCGGCTGAATCCCCGCCCGTTGCACCGCCAGCTCTGCATAGCCCTTGATGATCGTCAAAAGATTGTTGAAGTCGTGCGCGATCCCACCCGCGAGCCGGCCAACGGCTTCCATTCTTCGCGACTGCTGCAATTGATTCTCCAGCAGCTTGCGGTCCGTAATGTCGACGATGATCCCTTCCATCACCGGATGGCTGTAACTTCCAGAAACCACCACCGCGGTGTCGCTAACCCAGATTACCGCGCCGTCTTTGCGCACAATCCGGTATTCCGCCTGAAATCGCTCACCGCGCAAGCTCGCGGCTTCCGCTGCCTCAACAACAGAGAGATCTTCCGGTGGAATGTGACGCGTCCAGTCGCTGGAGCTGACCAGCCATTCCTCCTGCGAGTAGCCCGTTATGGCCTCGACCTGGGGACTGATATAGTGCCATTGGCCGTGGATACCGAGTTCCGCGATATAACTGATCGCCGCGGCCTGTTCCACAAGCGTGCGATATTTGTTTTCAGCGTCAACACGCGCCTGCTCCGCTTCCTTTCGCGCCGTGATATCGTGGCCTATGCATGCGGTAACCCCGTTGGCCAAAGAAGTGATCGCCATTTCCACGGGTAGGGCCGTTCCGTCGCGCCGCCGCAGGCTGATTTGCCCGGACCATTTGCCTTCCGCCTCGAGGGTTTTCCTTACTTGCTCCTGAATCAACTGGACATCGCGCGAGTCGTAAATCTTCTGCCAGTGAACGCCCAGCATGGACTCCGGACTTTCGTGGCCCATCATGCGGGCAAACGCCGCATTCACATAAACGTGTTCTCCGCTCTCCCCGATGATGGAAATTCCGTCCGCTGCGGAATCCATGGCTAGGGCCTGCCGGCGTACGGTCTCGGCGGTTTTTGCCTCGCGGTATGCGCTGATGCCGACGCGTACCGCGAAGCAAAGAATGGAAACTCCCAAGAGCGAAAACCGCAAAATGCGCCATTCGGAAGGGAATTGCGCCACCTGCACCAAAACAATCAGCGGCGCTAAAACGAAGAACGCGTTGGTCAGTATGACTCCGCTGAAAGTTTTCCTGCCGATGGGCCGCGCGGTCTGCTTGGCCTCGGATGGTTGCCAACGCGCTGCCCAGAACGCGCCCCAAAGAAACGGCAGCGTCCAGCACAGGTCAGCAAGCGTTCCGGTGGGCGTCGCCTTAAGGGAGTGAAGGTACCTGGATAAGCCGGAGCTGGCAGTGAAGATGGAAAAATAGAGTGCGAAACCCGTATACAGATTGCGAATCTCGGGAGCTCGCGCCCGGGCAATTTGAATACAGGCGAGCGCAATGATGGCTAGCTCTTCACCAAACTCCATCCACAGCCGACGTACGGAGATGCTCTGCTGCTGGAGCTGCGGCGACGGTACGTAGTAGAGCCCAAGAAACACAAAGAAGAAAACAATCGCGATCTGTACGAAGTCCAGGAGAAACTCGGGTTCAAAGCGCGCCGAATCCTTGTCCTGATCGAGGAACAGCAGCATCGCAAAGAAAATTCCCTGCACGCTGAAAAAGAAACGCACGGCGGAATCCGCCGCCGGTTTGGTATGCAGTACGAGTTCGTAGTACATCCACCCGAGGTTCGCCACGCCCCAAGCGGCCATCCCGCAGCCCACCAGCGCCCAGAACGGCCGAGCCATCCCGCGCGCGCGCCGCGAAGCACCAAAACACATCACCGCAGCCAGAACACTTGCCGACACTTCCAGCAGATTTGCGAGAAATGTGCCGGCGGGTGACACCCCTAGAATCAGCGCTTCGGCTAGGTGAGCGCCGACAATCGTGGCTGCAAGAATGAAGAGCTTTCTGGACATTCCTGCTAGTTCTCTAAGAGTTGCAACCGGGTGATCCTGGATTCCCAGTCTAACCGAATTGATAGAGCGAAACGGCGAGGTTGCGCGTTGCGTGCCTTGGCATGCAACGGGGCAAAGGCCACGAAAATCGCCGCGAAGCTGGGTTTCCGAGGAGCCTGGTTCATGGGGACCCGCCGAGAAGTTCCGGCAGTCGACGCGGCTGTTCCTTTTGAATCTTTTGAAAAAACGTTAGAAGTTCCGTCTCGGGAAGGAAGCAGCCTGGAACACCCACCGAGCATCTAAAACATATGACCACGGCCCAGCTCAGTCCAAGTATTACTCCGCGCGAGATTTTGAGCGCTTGGGGAAAAATCTTAAGCGGCAAAGCGCCCATGCTTTCGATCGAAATCACGCGCGAATGCCCGCTCAGTTGTCCCGGCTGCTACGCGTATGGCGATGCGCACCTCGGCGGCGGCAAACTTCTCACGGACCTGAATGATTTCCGCGGCGACGCCCTCGTCCGCGGCGTGCTGGATTTGGTGCGCAAAAACCAGCCCATGCACGTCTCTCTAGTGGGTGGCGAGCCGCTAGTCCGGCATCGCGAACTGAGTGCCATTCTGCCCGCTCTCAGCGCCATGAATGTCTTTTCTCTGGTCGTAACCAGCGGCATAATCCCCATTCCGATGGAATGGATGGATCTGCCCCGCGTTCGAGTGGCCATCTCCGTCGACGGCCTGCCAGAACACCACGACATCCGCCGCAAACCCGCTACCTACGAGCGCCTGCTGAAGAATATCGATGGCCGCAAAGTGAACATCCACTGGGTGATCACGCGTACGATGCTCGAACGCCCCGGCTATCTGGAAGAGTACGTCTCATTTTGGAGTGCACGCCCCGAAGTCGATCACATTTGGGTGAGCCTGTACACGCCTCAGATCGGCGAAGAAAGCGCAGAAAAGCTGACTCCCGAAGACCGCCAAAAGGTAGTCCGTACCTTACCGTCCCTGGCGCGGAAATATCCCAAGTTTTTGATGAACGATGGCGTCGCCCGGGCCTTCCTCCATCCTCCGGAGAATCCCGCCGACTGCCTCTTTGCCAAAATGTCTGCAAACTATTCCGCCGATTTAGAGACGCGCGTCGAGCCTTGCGTCTTCGGCGGGTCACCCAACTGTTCAGAATGCGGATGTGCCGCCAGCAGCGGCTTGCACTGGATTCGCAGTGTTAAGGTTGCCGGTCCTCTCCGGGTCGGACATTTTGTAGGTGGTTCGGTCGGCATTGGCTCGCTCGTCAACCGTCTGCGCCGCGACGAACGTGGGCCGTCGCGGTGGGGCTCCGGCGGTCCTCGGACTGGCGACAAGCCTGAACTGGTTCAGATCGCGACGTAGTGCGCAGCTAAAAATCCTCGCTGACCTGATCGTTCCTCGATCCCCAGAATCCCGTGGAACAAGGCAATTCGCGGATTTCCGCTGGCGTTCCTGCGGTTGTAGAAAACTCCAACATCGTTCGTCACTACTTTCTCGGAGCATGCCCCAGCGAAGAGACCGGACCAAACCCGGCTCCGTAGGAATCCTCGCCTTTTGAGGGCCAGGAGCGTGTCAACGGCTTTCGAATGGATAACGGTCCTGCGATTGGACCGCTGCTGCAACTTTGCGGCGCAACGCGATGGTGTCGACCGGCGCACGCTTGCCGAAACGCTTCAAGACCGCCATCTGCGTCGTTAGCATATCCCCTTCATGAACCGCCGCGATGGCGCGCTTGGCTTCGTGCTCCACGCGTTCGGCTGCGTCAGCGATAAAAACACGCGCCGCGTCGATCATGGTTTGTGTTGCGGATTCACCCTTGGCAGCGGCCGCCTTTTGCGCGCGAAGCAGGCACGACTCCATCGCATAGACTTCCATCACCACATTCGAAAGGGCCCCGATGAGTTCCTGCTCTTCGCTGAGTCTATCGCGGAATTTCTGAACCGCACCGCCCGCCGCCTGCAAAAACATCTTCTTGGCATTGGCCACCACCCGGGCTTCCTCCCGAAGCACGCCTTCCGGCGCTTCTTCAAAAGATGGCCCAGCGAGAATCTCGTCCGCTAGCTTCACCGCCGCGGGGATCAGCGCCAGCTGCCCGCCCATCGCGCGCTTCATCAGCATCTGGATGATCAGCATGCGGTTGATTTCATTGGTGCCCTCAAAAATTCGGTTGATGCGCGAGTCGCGGTACGCGCGGCACACCGGGTAGTCTTCATGAAAACCATACCCGCCGAACATCTGCACGCCTTCATCGACGACATAGTCCAACATCTCGCTTCCATACACCTTGGCAATGGAGCTCTCGATGGCGTACTCTTCGAGTACTTTCATGGTGTTCTGGATTTTGTCTCCCGAACCCGAAGCCGCAACCATCGCCGCCTCGATGTTTCCGGCCGAGCGGTAGACCATGGATTCCACGCCGAAAATCTGAATGGCCATTTCCGCGAGTTTTTCCTTCATCAACCCGAAGTCGCCGATCTGCTTGCCGAACGCCTTCCTCTCCTTTGAATACTTGGAAGAATTCTGCAACACATGCTTTGACCCGCCAACACAGGAGGCCCCGAGTGTGAACCTGCCCGCGTTCAATATGTTGAATGCCACAATGTGCCCGCGGCCGATGTCATGAAGCACGTTTTCCTTGGGCACCTTGCAATTCTCGAGGAAGATCGGCGTCGTCGAGCTGCCGTGAATGCCCATCTTGTGCTCTTCGTTCCCTGGTTTGAATCCTGGGAAGGTTCGCTCAACGATGAACGCCGTGAACTTTTCCCCGTTAACCTTCGCGAACACGATGTAAATATCTGCGAATCCGCCGTTGGTGATCCACATTTTCTGGCCGTTCAGGATGTAATGGGTGCCTTCTGCATTCAACTCCGCGCGGGTCAGGGAGTTCTGCGAGTCCGACCCGGCTTGCGGCTCGGAAAGACAATAAGCGCCGATCCATTCGCCGGTCGCCAGTTTCGGCAGATACTTTTTCTTCTGCTCCTCGTTTCCGAAGTACACGATGGGGAGCGTTCCGATGCCCGCGTGCGCACCGTGGGTTACCGCGAACCCACCATAAATCGAAAGTTTTTCCGTGAGCACCGTCGCAGCGATCTTGTCGAGGCCCGCACCGCCATACTGCTCCGGAATTCCGCCGCTCAGCAAGCCAACCTCGCCGGCCTTTTTAATTAGCTCTGGCATCAGGCCGGGCTTCTTGTTCTCCAGCTCTTTCACCAGGGGCAAAATTTCCTTGACGACAAATTCCTCCGCGGTCTGGCCGATCAGCTTCTGGTCATCGGTAAGGTCCGCGGGTGTGAAAACCTCCTGCGGAAGAGCTGTCTCGAGAAGAAAACTACCGCCCTTGGCGGCTGGTTTCGTAATCGTTAGGGTGGCCATTATGGTCTCCTTGTGGCGTTGCTCGTACTCGCGCGACTATCCTGGATTTTGGTCACACGCCCCAAACGTGGGCGCCCCGAATGCCAGTGGATTGTGGTCCGAAGCCTTGTGAGACAAACCATTTTACTCCTCGGAATGGCTTGCGGTAAACACCGTTAACCGCGCCAAGGTAAGGCGCCAGCCCGAGCCGTAGGCTGCCAGTAAAGTTCGAGGTTGAATCGACCATAAAATAATTCTTGACAAAATAATTGGTCCATTCAAGACTGTGCTCGCCTTTCTCGCAAGAGGCTCCTAGAACCCATGCGCATCACCCGTAGCGGCGATTGGAAGATCCCCAGCACCCGCCCCGCGCACCCGTCCGCGGCCACTCGCGGCTCCAGTCTTGATCTCGTTCGCGAACCGGCCCAGGCCGCTATCTTGCTCCATCATCCACTTCGGCTGAAGATTCTCGCCGCCCTCCTTGAGCCCGATTCCGCGACGGGCGTCGCCAGACGCATGAAACTGCCCCGACAGACTGTGAACTATCATGTCCGCGAACTGGCTCGAGCTCGCCTGCTGGTGCGCGCCGGCCGCCGTCGTCGCCGGCATCTCTTCGAACAATGTTACGTGGCAACGGCCCGCGGCTACGTGCTTTCTCCGGAATTGCTGGGCCAACTCGCCGCCGACCCCGCCCAAGTGGCGGACACCTTCTCAGCGAAATATCTGCTGGGGCTCGCATCCAAGCTGCAATCCGAACTTGCGCGTTCCGTGGAGCTGGCGGCTGCCGCAGGAAAGCGTCTCGCAACCCTCTCGATCAACACGGAGTTGCGATTTACGTCACCCGAGCAGAGAGCCGTGTTCACCGAAGAATTGCAGCGGGCCCTTGTCCACGTGGCCGCTCGGCACAGTTCCCCCTTTGCCAAAGCCGACGGCTCGCCTGCCGAAGGCCGGCCATTTCGATTGGTCGTCGGTTGCTATCCGATTCCCCCAGCGAAGGACCAAGAACCTCAGTTGCATAGCGGGAACGATCAAAGGAGCGCGTCATGACCGACAAGCCGGAAGACAAACCGATCGAGCAAACCGGACGAATCCTACGCGCCGAGATCCGCACAAAAGCCACGCCGCAGCAAGCCTACGAGGCCTGGGCCGACCCGGAGAAAATTGCCCATTGGTTTCCCGACCGTGCCGAAGGCCAGGCCGAGCCAGGCGCGACAATCACCTGGATCTTCGACAGGTTTGATCACCGCATTCCCTATGAGGTGCTGATCGCTCAGCCCGCCCGGAAATTTGCGATTCGCTGGAATCCTCCGCCCGGCATGAATCCGGGTATCCTCGAAGTGAGCATCTCCAAAGAAGGCGGAGACACGGTCGTCCGTCTGGTGGAATCCGGATTCCGCGAGGGCGCGGAATGGGACGAAGAGTTCGAGGGCATCGATTCCGGCTGGCAGATGGCCTTAGCCCTGTTGAAGCGTTATCTCGACAACTATTTCGGCAGCTCCCGCTCCTCGTTTCTCGTCATGCGGCCCGCGGAATTTTCCTTCGAGCAGGTTGTTCCCTTGTATCGCACAGGAGCAGGGCTGAGGAAGTGGCTCACGAAAAGCGGCGACTACGGTGAAGTCGGCGAACGCTTTGCTCTGGACCTTCAGGAAGCCGGCAAAGCCAGCGGCCGCGTGCTGGCCAAAACAAAACGGGAGACCGCGCTCGGCTGGGACGAAATCCGCGGCGCCTTGGAGCTGAAGGCGTTTTCCATGGGGCCGCAGAAAATCCTATGTGTGCACGGCTGCGGCTGGGGCTTGCCCCCAGAAAAGGCCAGGGAACTCGAAGGCCAGATGGGCGAGCTGTCGACAGGCTTCTAAGCGCTTTGGCTGCCCGCAAAGCGAGCGCGTGAAGCGCGGAAAGCTGGCATTGACCCACTAGGACCACCGCGAGGGACAAGAAGACCGGTCGAAGAAATCTTCGAAAGCTGATCAGCTTGGGAAACTTTTTTGCTAGCCAAGGCTCGGGCGCACCGTCGGATTATGGAAATCGTCTGAATGCCGGAACGTCAAACGGAGGAAAAAGTCATGCAAAAGAACCGGAAAATCGCTCTCACCGCACTAATGCTG
>Ga0210395_10000092_pt1 | contig 72040 bp, 55 predicted proteins | sample IncBWH4OmetaG_FD_150861 | JGI IMG/M metagenome (GOLD analysis project Ga0210395, IMG submission 150861) | Forest soil microbial communities from Barre Woods Harvard Forest LTER site, Petersham, Massachusetts, United States - Inc-BW-H-4-O ...
TGTCCACCGACACCGTTTTATATCAAGCGATTACATCACAACGCTGCGCTGTCCCGGCAGAGGTCGCGAGTTCGAGTCTCGTCGTCCCCGCCATTCATTCTTTCTTTGAATAGCGCTCACTGCTAACGACCATGCGGGCCGCCCACCGTATTTCCCTTGCCGAATGATGTTATAATTTCTAAATAATGCGACACGTCACGATTGCCCTTCCTGACGAACTCTCAGCAGCCTTGGCTGCTCCCGGTCAAGATTTGTCCCGCGCGGCCTTCGAGTCCTTGGCTCTAGCAGCGTACCGCGAACGCAAGATTTCGGCTGCCCAACTGCGCCAGTTGCTGGGATACGAGACACGGATGGAAGTCGATGCCTTTCTGAAGAGTCATGGCGTCGAACTGGAATACACTCTAGAAGACATTGAGCGGGATCGCGAGACACACCGACAGCTCGGCATGTAGATGCAATCGATCGCAGCTGACACAACTCCTCTAAACTATCTCGTACTCATCCAAGCAGCCGATATTCTTCCACAACTGTATCGAACGGTTTTGATCCCTCCCGCTGTGAAGGCCGAGCTGACTCATGCAAACACTCCCGCCGTCGTGCGCGAGTGGGTTTCGCAGCCTCCTGCATGGTTGGAAGTTGTGAGCCTGAAACAGCCCGTCGATTCGGCTCTGGAACATCTCGACGCAGGCGAGCGCGAAGCGATATCGCTTGCGTCCGAACTCCAAGCCATCCTTTTGTTGATGGATGAACGAGACGGGTGACTATAGCTCGGCATCGTGGACTGAAGGTGGTGGGAACGCTCGCAGCGTTGGACCTTGCTGCAGCCCATGGACTCGTTGACTTGCAAAGCATGTTCGACCGGTTGCGCGCGACCACGTTCCGATCACCGGTTCGGCTCATGGTGAGCATGCTAGAGCAGGATGCCGCGCGCAAGAAACGTCAAGAAGGCCGACAATAGCCGGGCGAACGGACAAAGCACGATCCGGGTACAATAAGGGGACGATAAGAGGTGACCTACGGTACCTTGCGGTATCAAAAGATGTCCGCCGACACCGTTTGATATCAAGCGATTACATCAAAACGCTGTACTGTCACGGCAGAGGTCGCGAGTTCGAGTCTCGTCGTCCCCGCCATTCCTTTAAGGTTCCCAGAGCTTCACTGAACCCATCGTGTCCCCCCTCTCGACCTCTGCTCGGGCCAGAGCTCGGAAATTGGCGCTTGCAAATGTATATACATTGCTGTATATATATTCGAGAGGCACAACATGGCCATCGCTCGCGTATTTAAGTCCGGGAACAGCCAAGCTGTGAGGCTGCCGAAAAAGTTTCGCGTCAAAAGCTCGGAAGTTGAGATTTTCCGACGCGGCGACGAAATCGTATTGCGCGAGAAAGCCGGCGGAATGGTCCGCGTACTGGATCTGCTAGCCGAGTTGCCAGCGGACATGTTCCCAAAGAAGCGCAAAGACCCTCATCCACAGCGCCGCAAGGGTCTCTGATGAGCGCCCGTTATATGCTTGACACCAATATCTGCATCTATTTGCGGCAGAACCGGCCTCCAGAAGTGACCACGCGATTCCGCCAAATGCAGCATGGCGACGCCGTTATATCGGTGATTACATATGGCGAGCTACATTATGGCGCAGAGCGAAGCCAGCAACGCACACATGCTCTGGAATCTCTCGGGCGCCTTGTATCTCTTTTACCTGTGGTTCCCTTGCCGGGGGAAGCGGCGACAGCCTACGGCGAGATTCGCGCAGCGTTGGAAGCTCGCGGTGAGATGATCGGCGGCAACGATCTCTGGATTGCTGCTCATGCCACATCCGCGGGGCTCACTCTCGTCACTAACAATGAACGCGAGTTCAAGCGCGTCCCCGGACTTAAGCTCCAGAACTGGACCAGCCGCTGTCATTGATCGCGCGGAATGAGTTGCAGCGGCAGAGTCCATTTCTTGGTCCATTCATGGTCCAATAATTGTTACGTGGGGTTCCAAGGCGCGGTTTTGATAGCCATCTGTGCCGCGTAGTTTCAAGCAGTTACCAAAAGATGGTGCACTGTCACGGCGGAGGTCGCGAGTTCGAGTCTCGTCGTCCCCGCCATTCCGAATCAGCATTTAGTGAATGGTCATTCCACTCCAGCTTACCCACAATTTCTGAAGGTGACGGGCCGGAAGTTTGGTACCGCTAGTTGTTTTGGGTGTCCGACAAATTCCGGGCCTCGCCGCGACTGACTGCCTTCTATTTCGTTCCGAGGAAGCGCTCGACGATCTCCGGCAGCATCGGCTCGACGGCTAGCGTGTAGTGGGTGGTGTTCGACACGATTGCGAACTGGTTTGCGGGCCGCAGTGAGCCATCGCTCCCGGCATCGCGCTGGCCGCCTCCCAACGCCTTCCAGAACTCGACCATGTGTTCGGGCCGGATGCAGTCAGCGTCGGCAAAGACCAGCAGTGTGCGAGCCTGAAGCTTGGCGACGTCGGCGCTCCAGTCAAAGTTGCGCTTGGTCAGGTCACCGACCTTTCTGAAGAGGTTCGTCCAATCGACATCGGGATAGGCCTGCCCTAACGGCGTTGCCTTAACGCTACCGCCCAACATGGCAGCGTTGGCCTCCAACTGATTGAAGGCCGCCACCACCTCCGGATAAGCTCCGTCCTGCCTCATCCTCGCGGCCATGAGCACGAGCCGGTCGACCACGTCCGGATGGCGGATGGCGGTCTGCAGCGCGACGAAGGAGCCCAGCGAGTAGCCCATTACGTCGGCCTTGCCGAGGTTCAGATGGCCGATCAGAGCGGCAATGTCGTCGCCCAGCGTTTCACAGCGCAGTGGCCTGTCGGTGTCTGGCGTGCGCCCATGCGCCTGAAGATGGACGGCGATCACCTGCCGGCCCTTGGCCAGTTCGGCCAGATTGCTCCCGAAGCTGTCTGGGTTGATGCCCCCGTGAAGAAGAATGAGCGGCTTGCCGGCGCCGTGCACGCTGTAAAAGATATGTTGGCCATTGACGTCGGCAAAATTCTCTTTTGACATAGTGGTGGTCTCCTTGGCTTGAACGGGAGGGATAGCAGTCAGCACTGCGGTCGCTGTGGCAGTCTTCAGGAAATCGCGTCTGAGCATAGGCATCGATTAAGCTCCTTTGAGGTTGGATTAGAATAGAGCCGTTCTAAAATCGTTCTCACGTCGCGCCGAATTGGCCAGCGCGGCGGTGATCGTGTGTGTCACCGTCACCCCTTCCATACGCCGGTGGCCGCGGTGTGGTCACTATCTGCCTGCGAGCAACTCATCCAGCTGCGCAAACTGTTCGGGCAGGCCTTCCGCCGAGCCGGCGAGGGCTTCGTCGCGGGCCGCTTTTGTGGGGTAGAGTTCGTGGAGTGTGACCAGCGTCTTGCCGGCATTTTCTTCGAACGTCACCGTGGTCACGGCGCCCTGGTCGCTTTCTTCGTTCGTCCAGACGAGGCGCTTATGCGGCGTCACTTCTCTGTACGTGCCGAAGAACGCCATCGGTTGATCGAAGGCCGGATGGCGGAACACGAAGCGATACGCGCCCCCGGTGCGCACATCCATGTCGCACGAGAGCATAGACATGCCCACCGACTTCGGAACCCACCAACGCTTGAACAATTCGGGTTTGCTCCACGCTTCGAAGACGATGTGCGCCGGGGCATTGAACGTTCGCGTCACGACGAGTTCGCGGTCGGCCTTGCGTTCCACGGTGGTACGGTTCATGGCGGCGGGATTACCTTCTTTTCCTTCGGGCATCTGCCTTCTCCTTGCATTTCAAGTGCTCGACAATCTTGTCCAGCGCGTCGAAGCGTGCGCTCCAGAGTTGGCGGTGCCGCTCGATCCAGGCGGCCTCTTCTTCCAGCGCGCGCATGCCAAGCCTGCAGGTTCTGACACGCCCGGCCTTTTCAGTAGTGACGAGCGCTGCCCGCTCCAACACGCCAACATGCTTCTTCATGCCCGTGAGGGTCATATGGAACTTTCCGGCGAGGTCCGTGATCGAAGCGTCGGCGCGGCTGAGCTGCTCAAGCACGCCGCGCCGGGTTGCGTCCGACAGCGCCGCGAACGAAGCGTCGAGGCGGGTTTCGTTATACTGAACCATATGGTTCAGTGTATAGCAGATCGACTTGCGGCGTGCAAGAGGAAAAACCTATGAGGCTGGTGCAAAGTTGGATTGGCACAGTCATCCGGGCGGTCAGGTTCTGCTGATCACCGAAGGTGCTGGCTACTATCAGGAACGACGGAAGCCCGTTCCAACGCCCAGAAGGCATTCCGATCCGCGGAGTCGTCGGGCCCGGCAAGTGGTCACAGGAAGGCTGGTGCTTAATTCCGGAATTCAAGTTAGAATCAGCCCAACCCCGCGACCTATACTCGGGAACTCTGCCCTTCTGGATACAGCTTTGGAGACTCAGCCCAGTCTTTCCTCGCTTATGAAGGCTGCCGAACGCGGGGATAGTTCGGCGGCCGATGCGCTGTTCAGCGCGCTTTACAGGGAGCTTCACCGACTTGCCAAGCGAGAGTTGGCGCGCCAAGGATTTCCGCTAACGCTCGGAGCTACGACCTTGCTGCATCAAGCCTACATAGAGATGGCAGGTAGAGACGGAGTAGCGTTTCCCGACCAGGCGAGATTCATGGGGTATGCTGCGCGGGTGATGCGGGGACTCATCATCGACTATGCGCGAAACCGCGGCGCGCAGAAACGTGGCGGGCAATACGAAATTACGTCGGCGGGGACGGAACTGGAAAATGCTGTTGATGGACGCGAGCTGAGCCAGATCAGCGAAGCCTTGGATGAACTTGCTAAAGTCGATCTATCCCTTGCAGAGATCGTGGACTTGAAATTTTTCTGCGGCTTCACGTTGGGAGAAATTGCGGCCATGAGGGGAATTTCTGAGCGGACCGCGCAACGCGGCTGGGAAAGAGCGCGCATTTATCTGCATCGCGCGATTCGTACTGATCTGGGAGCTTAATAGGCGTGTCCATACTGAGCCCTCAACGGTGGCAGGAAATCACTCCGTATCTGGACGAGGCGCTCGCTCTGCGCGAAGAGGAGCGCGCCCTTTGGCTCGAGACGGTACGGGACAGCAAGCCAGAATTGGCTGAACTGCTGCAGGAGTTGCTTCAGGAACATCGAGCCGCGGCACAGGAGCACTTTCTCGAAGCTTCGCCAGCGCAACCTCTGCGTGAATTCTCTACGCCGCCGCAGGCAATTGGTCCGTATCGTCTGCTCTCGGAGATCGGCCACGGCGGTATGGGGGCGGTGTGGCTGGCGGAGCGCAGTGATGGACGGTTTGAGCGGCGAGTGGCCGTCAAGTTTCTGCAATTTGCGGCGTCCGGTGCAGTAGGCGCAGAACGCTTCCGTCGTGAGGGCAAAATTCTGGGCCAACTTCGCGACCCGCACATAGCAGAGTTGATGGACGCGGGCGTGACCGCGACAGGAGAGCCTTATCTGGTCTTGGAGTATGTGGACGGGCAGCCGATTCCAACGTACTGCGACGAGCGGCGACTGCGAATCGAAGAGCGCGTGCACCTATTTCTGGATGTATTGAGCGCAGTGGCACACGCTCATACAAACCTCGTCGTTCACCGCGACATTAAGCCTTCCAACGTAATGGTGCGAAACGATGGCCAGGTCAAATTGCTTGATTTCGGTATTGCGAAGCTGATCGCAGAAGAAGCGAATGCTGCCCCAACACTCTTGACTCAGGCGGCCGGTCCGCTCACGCCGCAATTTGCGGCTCCAGAACAGGTCTCCGGGCAGGCCATCACCACGGCGACCGACATCTATGGATTGGGCGTGATGCTGCATGTGCTGCTCTGCGGACGCCATCCATCGGAGGAAGAACTGCATTCGCCCGCGGGCCTCGTGAAGGCTATCTTGGACATCGATCCTCCCCAAATGTCCAGCACGATCGTCCGCGGCGACTCGTCGACTGTTGCCGAGAACCGCGGGACGTCTCCTGAAAAACTTCGTAAACAACTTCATGGCGATCTGGATAGAATCGTCGGGAAGGCTCTCAAGAAAAATCCCGCGGAGCGCTACAGTTCGGTTACTGCATTTGGCGACGATCTGCAGCGTTACCTGAAACACGAACCAATCGGGGCCCGGCCCGATACGCTGCGCTACCGGGCGACAAAATTCTTCCGCCGAAACCGGACCGCGGTGACATTGGCTACGGCTGCCATCGTGGCTGTGATCAGCAGCTTGTCCGCCGGACTTTACGTGGCCAATCACCAACGAAGGATTGCCGAACGGCGATTCGCGGAAGTGCGGCAACTGGCCAACAAATTCATTGCGCTCGACAATGAGATCCGGGCGGTGCCGGGTTCGACGCAAGTCCGAATGCATATAGTCCTGGATTCACTGCAATATTTGAGTTCGCTCAGTAAGGATGCGCCGGTTGATAAGGACCTCGCGCTAGAGATCGCCTACGCGTACGTTCGTGTAGCGCATGCGCAGGGAGACCCCACCTCTCCGAACTTAGGCCAGTTTGCCGAAGCCGAAACGAATCTGAACAATGCCGCTAGATTTGTGGATCCGCTACTCGCGAAGGATCCGGAAAATCAACGAGCGCTCTTCATCGCTACAACTGTCGCCCACGATCGCATGAACCTAGCCGACAGCCGAGGCGATCTGACAGATGAATTGAAATACGCTGCCGATGCTGCTTCCTTGATCGAGCGGTTCACGGCTACGCATCCCGTCGCACTCCACGATCTTTACAGCATGAGATATTTCTATGTGAACATCGCGGGCGCCTATTGCGCCGGTCGTGAGTTCGACAGAGTCATTCAATACTCGCAGCGAGCTTTGGCCATTTCGTTGCCCGGATCGCGCGCGAATGCCTTACGCGGAGAAATCCTGAGCAATTTGGCGGCGGCGCAATGGCAGTCCGGGGATTTAGATGGAGCTCTGAAGACCGCCAGTGAGTCGATTGATTTTGAGCAAACCGAAGCAGCGACCGGGGAGCCCGCGCTACGCATTAATTTGGCGAACTCCTACGATCTGGAAGGCATGATCCTCGGGCGGCAGGATGCAGAACCAAGCTTGGGCCGCAGTAGCGAAGCGCTCGCTGATTTTCAGAAAGCCTGGGATATTGCCGAGGATCTGGCAAACAAGGACTTGGCCGATTACCTTGGCCGCCATAACATCGCGGTATTCGGGCTGGAAATTGGGAACATTCGACGGCACAAGGATCCGAAAGCGGGCCTGGCCATTTACGATCATGCTCTTGCGCGAATTCGAGAAGTGAAGGCCAACGCGAGCACGCAACGTGACGAGGCTGGCTTGCTGGTAGGTTCGTCGTATCCGCTGCGCTGGCTCGGCCGCGAACACGAGGCAAAGGAGCGCCTGGACCGCGCTTTTAGATTACTGCGCGAGGCCCACCGCTACCCCGCCGACAAGGTCGAGCCTTTCAGCGACAGCTACGAAGCGTTACGGGGCCAGGCTGATGACTACGCCGAAACCGGCCAGGCAGAGAAAGCAATCGATGCCTATCGGCAACTGCTGGATAGGGTTATGGCCTGGGGGCCCCATGTCGAGAGTGATCTGCGAGACGCCACCTGCATCTCTCGAACTTGGTCGGCTCTCGCCGACCTTCTGAGCGAAACAGGCCATCGGGACCAAGCCAAACGCCTCGAGGCACAACGAACAGACCTCTGGAATCGTTGGGATCGAAAGCTTCCACACGCGCAAGCCCTTTTGCGCCAATCATTAAGCCAAGTTGCTTCGCGTAAAGCTCCCTGGTTGTATTCCGCCGCCAGATGAAGAAGCACCTACCGAGCTACCCGGCTAGCCGCAGAACATTTCGGGATGAATCTCTGAGCGGAACCTGCCGCAATCGGCTTCGCTGACCAACTGGCCAGCGTAGGCGCGCGGAAAATTCTTTTCGTCTCCCTGTCGTCTTTTCCGTGCGAATTCCGATTTCCCTAGTAGAAGAAGTGGTAGAGGTGCCTACCGCCTGACCGCAGTCGTTTCAGGACGGTTCAAGCGGCAGGTAGGCTTCATGAGCATTCGGCGTGCTCTGGCCCAAACCATTCTGGAAGCAGGTCATCATGCAGAAACTTCGCATTGGGAAGTTCCTTGTCTTGCTGTGGGTTGTCACGTTCTTCAGCGCAAGCGGCCACTGCCAAACTCCTCCCACCGCAACTAGGCAGGCTGTCGCAATGGTCGCGGGCCACACGATCTACGAAGACGAGTTGGCGCCTTTGATGGAAGACCAACTACAACAACTGCGAAACCAAGAATACGACTTGAAGAGCCGAGCCCTGGAAAAGCTGATCGATCAAAAAGTGCTGGAGGCTGCAGCGAGCAGAAACGGTCTCACGGCTGACCAGTTGATCGCGAAAGAAGTCTCGACCAGCGTGCAAGATCCAACGGACGCTGAGATCCAGGCCTACTATCTGGGTCAACGAGAACGACGGCCGTTTGAAGAGGTAAAGGTCCAGTTGCGGGAGGCTTTGAAAAAGGCGAGGGCTGAACAAGCAAAAGAGGCTTATATCGATCGATTGCGGCACGAATCGGACGTGGCCGTGTTGCTAGCTCCTCCCAAGGTGGAGGTTGGCTATGACTCGTCGCGTGTGCGTGGAAATGCTGACGCGCCCGTCACGATCGTAGAATTCTCAGATTTTGAATGTCCCTACTGTAGGGCCTCGGAAAGCCTGATCAAAAACCTCCTGTTCAAATATGGGGACAACATCAAGGTGGCGTACCGCGATTTCCCTCTGCGGCAGAACCACTCGCACGCGGAGGCTGCGGCGGAGGCATCGCACTGCGCAAGCGAACAAGGGAAATTCTGGGCATATCACGACTTGCTGTTCTCGAATCCTCCCAAGCTGGATGCCGCTGGACTTCTTGAACAAGCGCGTACGGCAGGCCTCAACGAATCTCAATTCCTGTCATGTCTCAACACGGAAAAGTACAAGTCGGCCGTCGAGACGGACGTTAAGGCTGCATCGCGCGCGCGGGTAACGGGCACTCCTGCGTTCTTCATCAACGGAATATTTATTGGAGGCGCGCAGCCCTCTTCGGTATTTGAGAAAACGATCGATGCAGAACTCGCCCGCTTGCGTGTGCGAAACAGTCCCAATAGCCCGAAGAGCGTTCAAGGTGAATAGCGTACAGACCTTGCAAACGGCAAGTGTGCGGATTTAGCGAGGACCAGATGTTCAAGACGAGTCAGTCCCGAACGGTCGAGGCGTTATGAACAGCTCGCATATCCCCAGCGTCCGCCGCGCACTGCGTTACCCGCGCCTGAGCGTTCTATTTGGCGCATGGATGTTCGCAATTCTGGTCTCCGCGTTCCCCGCGATTGTCCCGAGCGCTCGCGCCGATGGTGGACCAAACCCTGTGGTATTCCAGGCGCAAACTTTCGTTCGCGCCAAGAACGGTCCAACGAACTACAACGCCGCATTCAATGTGCCTGGCTGGATCGTAGCTCCCTTTAACATGCAAATCGTCAATGGAGATCCGAGTGGGCACGAGCGGGTTTCCTCGGCCAGTATTTCCCTCAACGAAGTGCAAGTCGTCAATTCATCGGCCTTCAGTCAGAGCGTTGGTACGTTGAATATCGCTGTTTCGCCCGCCGTTGGCCAAAACACACTGCAGGTAACGGTGGATGGCACGCCGGGTTCCGAAATCACCATCACCATTACCGGTACAAACGCCGATCAGATTTCGCCGGCGGTGACGATCGTCAATCCCACGAACGGCAGCTACATAAATACGGCAACACCGCGCCTCCAGATTACGTATTCGAAGGCACCGGGTTTTGATGACGACCAACACTCGGCCTGCGATCAAACCACGCTCAAGATCACCCTGGACGGCGTGAACCGCACGAATCTGTTTACTATTCGCCAGGGCGACGCGACAGCCACCATTCCTGCGAACCTAGCTCTTTCGCAGGGAACGCACACATTGGTGGCGACTCTTTATAACCTGGCCGGAAATGAAGGGACGGCAACTTCACAGTTCACGGTCGACTTGACCCCTCCCACTATTCAGATCGTGCAGCCCGCCATGGGCGCGTATCTGAATGTGACGACGCCAACCATAAGCATTCAGTACTCCGACAATGACGCCGTCAATCTCTCTACGTTGAAAGTGCTAATCAACGGCACCGATCTCACTTCTTTGTTTACAAAAACCAATACCGGCGCGACGGCAACACTACCCGCGGCTGACGCTCTTTCCCAGGGCGCCAATCGAGTTGTAGCGCAGATTCAGGACCTGGCGGGAAATCAGGCCAGCACCTCGACATCGTTTAATATAGATACGACTCCACCAACGATCTCCTTCTCTCACCCAACGGCGAACTCGTACCTCGGCTCATCGACCGCTCAGGTCATGGTGCAGTATTCCGACGATCAGGCCATCAACACCGCGCAGCTCAACGTCACACTCGATGGCGCGACAGTACAGATGACGGTCGCGCCGACGAGTGCGAGCGGCGCGGTCACTAATCTCACCAATGGAGCCCACGTACTTGCGGCTTCGATTAAAGACATGGCGGGAAATGTTGGCTCGGCGCAAATTACTTTCTACGTGGATACGACAATACCGACGATCCACGTGACGCAGCCCGCGCCCAACGCGATTCTCAATACGCCCACTCCTCAGGTCCTCGTTAGCTACACCGATCTCACCGGCGTAAATCTGGCCACGTTACATGTGTTCGTGAACGGCGTGGATGCAACGAGCCTTTTCAACGTGACTTCCGCGAGCGCCACGGCTCAACTGACCGCTGCTTTTGCCCTTCCCGACGGTCAAAACACAATCAGCGCGCAAATCGCCAATCTTGCCGGGAGCGTAGGCACCGCGAGTTCCACTTTTCTTGTGGATACGACGCCGCCCACGATTTCCTTTCAAGCCCCTCCCGGAATGACAAATAGTAACGCGCCGACAGTGACCATTTTTTATTCCGATGCCACTTCCGGAGTCGATCCCTCGACGTTGGTTGTGACTCTGGACGGCGCGAACATTTCCACGTTGGTTGCGCCTGGAGCGAGCTCCGCCACGGGAGTCTTGCAACTCACTCCGCCCTTGGCCGATGGCACGCACGTGCTCACAGCAACCGTGTCGGACCGCGCCGGAAATCAGTCCGCCGCTGCGAAGGATTCCTTTATCGTAGATACCACGCCGCCAGTCGTTTCTTTCACGTCGCCGCTGGACAATTCCTTTATTAACAATCCGACGCCTACGATCGCGTTGCAGTACTCGGACGGAACCGGAGTGGGCGTCAGCACAAACTCCGTCAACGTTTATTTGCAGCAGGGAACAAATCCAGCAACGAACATCACGAGCTATGTCCAGGTTGGGCCGCAACAAGCAACCGGCGCCATCCCCAGTGGCGCTTCTCTAAGCGACGGAACCTACGTTCTCAGTGCGGTGGTTAACGACTTGGTTGGCAACACCGGCAAGGCCAGCGCTACGTTCGTCTTAGACACGGTTCCTCCGACAGGAACGATCCAGGCGCCGGCTGCCAACGCCATCTTCAACACTTCGGTCATCACGGTGAGCTTGCTTTATCAGGATGACCGCAGTGGCGTGGACACCTCGAAGCTCGTGCTCACCGTCGACGGCATAAGTGAAGTCGGCGTGTTGACGCTGAGCCCCACGCAAGCGACCGGCACGCTCCCCGCGCTCGCCAACGGCGTTCACACCATACAGCTCACAGTATTCGATCGAGCAGGAAACTCCAGCGGAGTCATCTCTCAAACGTTCGAGATCGACACTACCGTTCCGACGATTTTCGCCTCCGTCCTGCCTGCCCCGAATGCTGCCGGATGGAACAACTCCGCGGTTACGGTGACTTTTACCTGTAACGATGCCGTTTCTGGCGTGGCTAGCTGCCCCTCGCCAGTCGTGGTAACTGCGCAAGGCGCGAATCAAGTTGTCGCAGGCACCGTAACGAGCAATTCGGGAAACACGGCCACGGCGAGTACGATCATCAATCTCGATACGACGCCGCCCACAATCACCGCCACGACGTCGCCCGCCCCTAATTCGTCAGGTATTTACACCTCAAACGTGACCGTCACATTCTCCTGCGGCGACGCACTGTCGGGCATCGCAATCTGCCCGCCTCCTCAAACGGTGACCACGCAAGGCGCCAACCAGGTGATTTCCGGGACCGCCACGGATATCGCCGGGAACACCGCAACGACCAATGTCACCCTGACCATCGTTAAAAATCCGCCGCCGACGATTACAGCGGCGGTATCTCCAGCGCCGAATGCCAGCGGTTGGAACAATTCGCCGGTGACTGTCACGTTCACGTGTTCGGGCGGGAGTGGCGGAATAGCATCCTGCACTGCGCCCATTACGGTGAGCGCGCAAGGCGCCGGCCAGGTGGTGACCGGCACGGCAGTAGACCAGTCCGGACAAACAGCAACTGCGTCCGTCACTGTAAACCTAGACCTAACGCCGCCGACAGTTTCGGCCACGGTGAGTCCGTCGCCGAATGCGGCGGGCTGGAACAACTCGAACGTCACTGTCAGTTTTCAATGCACGGACAGTTTGAGCGGCATTGCTAGTTGTCCGCCGAGCATTTCAGTAACAAGCCAAGGTGTCGTTGTGGTGACCTCTCAACCGGCAACGGACGTAGCCGGCAACAGCGCAACTAGTTCCGTTGAAGTGAGGCTGGATGAAACGCCTCCGATGATCGCCATCACTTCTCCCGCTGCCGGCAGTGTCTACGCTTCGCAGACGACCGTATCTGGAACAGTGAGCGACGCGCTTTCCGGCGTTGCGAGTGTTTCTTGCAACGGCGCGGCAGCCCAGGTCAGCGGGTCCACGTTTACGTGCGCGACGACCCTGAGCGTTGGCGCAGACACTATCTCCGCGATGGCTTTAGACGCTGCCGGCAATTCAGCAGCTACGAGTGTCAATGTCACACTAGTGCCTGCACCTGTGGTGGCCATCACCTCGCCGGCCAATTTGAGTTTCACCAATCTTTCCCCGATTACCGTGAGCGGCACCGTGGACAACTCCGCGGACACGATCACGATCAATGGCATCAGCGCGATTCCAGCCGGCGGTACTTTCACCGCAACGGTGCCTCTAACCGAGGGGATCAACACACTTACAGCCTTAGCAACGAACGCCGGAGGCAACCAAGGCACGGCAAGCTTGAACGTGACCCTGGACACCATGCCGCCTCACCTCACGATCGACTATCCGGCGAATCAGTCCGTCACCACAATTGCCAGCGTGACCGTGACAGGCACCGTAAATGACATCGTCGTGGGAACGGTGAACGATCAAAACGCTCAGGTAACCGTCAACGGAACCGCGGCCCAAGTGGCCAACCGGAGCTACTCGCTGGCGAACGTCCCTTTGTCGTTGGGCGTAAACACGATTCAAGCCATCGCGAAGGACGAAGCCGGCAACGCCACCACAACGACGATCACCGTCACACGCGTGTCTCCGTCGCAACCGCCGGCAGCCTCTATCGGCCAAAGCGCCGTGACGCAGAGTCTCAACCTTATTTCTGGAAACAACCAATCCGGGACAATCGCGACACAGCTCTCGTCGCCGCTGGTGGTTTCTCTAACCGATTCTTCCGGCAATCCCGTCGTGGGCCAACCAGTGGTGTTTAAAATTACCGACAATGATGGACTGCTTGCCGGCGGCGGCTCGACCGGCTCCTCGTTAACCATCAACACCGACTCGGCAGGATCAGCACAGGTTTCCTGGACTCTGGGGCACCGCTCCGGCGCCGGCGTCAATCGAGTCGAGGCCTCTTCTGCGCTTGCGTTTAACGTCGCGGACTTCATCGCCACCGGTCTGTCCGGTAGTCCAGCGCTGATCGTTGTAGACACCGGAAACAACCAAACCGGCATTGTCGGCCAGCCACTGACGTTTCCGTTTGGCGTCGTGGTGACCGATGCGGGTTACAACCGTATTCCCGGCGTTCAGGTGACCTTTACCGCTGTCACTACCGGTGCGAGCTTCATTGGAGCGGCAACGCAAATTGTTACCACCGATAGCGACGGGCGGGCCCTAGCCACCCTCACGTTGGGGACAGGGCCAAGCAACATCGCCACCGCGAACTTTCCCGGGAATTCCGGTTCGCCTGCCGGTTTCACATCAACGGCCATGCTCGCCGGAAACCCTGCGGAGACCTCCATCAGCGGAGTGGTTCTGGACAATAGCGACAATCCCATTCAGAGCGTGACGATTCGTCTGTACCAGACCAATCAAGGCAACACCAACAACCTGCCTGTGCAGATCGGCGCCTCCGTGCAGACCGACGTCAACGGCGAATTTACCTTTCCCAACGCGCCGTACGGCTACTTCAAGTTGATGGTGGACGGCACCACCGCTGGCGGCGGCACCATTTCTTATCCAACAATGGAATACGACATCGTCACCATCGCCGGACAAAACAACACGGTTGGCACGCCCATTTATCTGCCGGTGTTGAATCCGGCAAACCAACTCTGTGTGGATGCCACGCATGGCGGCACGCTCACCTTGCCGCAGTATCCCGGATTTTCTTTGAGCGTGGCACCGGGCTCGGCCACGTTCCCCGGCGGCTCGCGCCAGGGCTGCGTGTCCGTCTCAACGGTTCATGGCGACAAAGTGCCTATGGCGCCCGGCTTCGGCCAGCAACCTCGCTTCATCGTGACCATTCAACCGGTGGGAACGCTTTTCAATCCGCCCGCGGCCATGTCGCTGCCCAACGTGGATGGTCTCGCGCCCAACGCCAAGACAGAAATGTATTCCTACGACCACGATCTGAGCATGTTCGTTGCAATCGGCACAGCGACGGTTAGCGCCGACGGCTCGGTGATCACTTCGGACCCAGGCACCGGTGTGCTGAAGGCCGGCTGGCACTGCGGTGGCAATCCGAGTGCTGTCGGGTATGTCGCGGACTGCCCGTCATGCCAGATCTGCACGCCAAGCGGATGTATGCCGAACCCCAACGCAGCAGCTTGTCAGGACCCTTCGATCGTGATGGAGGATATGACACCCATAAATCCCAACCCTGCGAGCGAAGTGAAAGTAGTCTTCGATCCTTCGTGCCAGGGTGCCTGTGCGTTAGCAGATGGTAATTGTGCGCCGAATGCCGGCGGATTCAGCGTAATCCCAATCCTAGGCGCACTAACTGACGCTCTGACCAAAGTTTTTAATGACACTAATGCGTGCATCGGGAGCGATCTCAGGACGCTAATGCAACAGAATCTTGAGCAGAACGGAATCCTGATCAAATGCAATTCAAACCCCAGCGCCGGCTGGTGTGGGCAAGCCGAGGACTCTGCGAACGCGGACGGAACGGTTTCGCTTACTCACACAATCGATATCAATACCACTGCAATGAGCGGCAAGGGCTGCGAGCAGCTTGCAGCGGTCCTCCTGCACGAATTGCTGCATGCCGCCGGTGAGCAGGGTGGTTCGCCGACGCTGCAGTGGCACGACGGCGTGGAAGGGGGTGGTACGACCAACGTTATTGACTGCAGAGACCGAGTCTACGGCTGTGAAGAGTCTTGCTATGGCGGAAGCACGTTCCTCAAAGGATCAGGAAATCCGCTGGCCTGCACCAACCCTTTCGGAGGTCCCGGCGGGAGCCAACAGGGATGCAATGGCATTTGTTTCTCGGCCAAAACCGGGCACATATGCCAAAACGATAGCTCGTGTTCGAACGGTCTGAACTGCGATGGCGTGTGCGCCAGTGAGACGGCTTTTGTATGCACGTCCAAATAACGCCATTGAAGACTCACTCGCGTAGCCCGATGCGTACGCAGCGGCGAGTACACGGATTGAGAACAATATTGAGGCCAATTAGGGTCAACATCAGAAAAGGGCATGTCGCTATGGGCGAAATAATAACAAAACGGCGAGCGCGCAGACGATGGGTTCTCAGTGCCAGCGGTATTCTGGCACTGAGCCTGTTGTGCACTTCCAGCACGTTGGGACAAGAAGGAACTGGAACCTTCCCAGCAGGTGATCTTTCTCCTCTTCCGCCTGTGCCTATGCTTTTGGATCAGAATTGTGTCGTCGCGGTTTTGAACCGCACCACGCAAGCCAACTCCGACGGCACATGGTTTCTGCCGAGCGTCCCCGCGAACTTTGGGCCAGTCCAAGCGCGGGCGACTTGTGTTCGCAAGGGCACAACGCTCTTTGGCCAATCGGCCCCTTTTAGTGTCGGTCCGAACCAATCCGTTACGCTTCCTGCCATCACTCTCGGGAACGCCAGCCCGATTCCTACTGGGATCAACGTAACGACGCCAACGACCACGCTGACCCAGGCTGCCCAGACTACGCAGCTTTCGGCAATGGCCACTTTCCCAGGGGGGACCACGCAAGACGTCAGCGCATCCAGCAGCGGAACGCAATACCAGGTCAGCAACCCTAACATTGCCACCATCAGTACAAATGGTTTGGTCACCGCGGTCAGCAGCGGGACCGTGGTGATTCAAGCACTCAATCAAGGCGCGCAAGGCATCATTAACATCCAGGTTGCGATCGGCGGAGCCTCCAATGGTGGCATTCCCTATTCCTGGATACTGGCCAACTTCTGTCCCAACTTCTCGCAGGGCGTGCCTTGTCCGCAGCTCGCCGACCCAACTTTTCCCTCGCAAGATCCCGATCACGATGGCCTGACCAATCTTCAGGAATTTCAGACGGGAACGGATCCCAATAACCCAGATACCGACGGAGATGGTCTGACGGACGGCCAGGAAGTTTTGATCTACCACACCAATCCGCTGCTTTTTTCGACGGACGGTACCGGCATTCCAGATGGGATCGAGGTCGAAACCGGCACGCTCGCCGGAACCTTCGCGGCGAAACTAGCCGCGGCGTTGCAGTCGCTTAGCGTTACTCCCGCCAACTTTGTTCTAACGGTGAATTCGCTGAGCTCGGTGGCCTCGCAGCAACTCACCGTCACCGGCCTTCTGATCGATGGCAAGACCACGCTGAATCTCACATCCACGCAAGAATTGACAAACTATACCTCGAGCAATCTCACGATTTGCAACTTTGGGCCGCCTGATGGAACCGTGTATGCTGGAAACTCCGGCACGTGCACGGTGACCGCTTCGAACAGCGGACTTTCCGCTACCGTCAACGGCACGGTCACCGGTTTTAGCCCGACCTCGCTCGGTTCGGTCAGCATCCCAGGCTTCGCGAATGAAGTAGCCGTGAATGGCAATTATGTGTACGTGGCGGCTGGATCCGCAGGACTTCAAGTCGTGGACGTGACCAACCGCAGCAACCCGGTTATCGTTGCCTCACTCTCGCTTTCTGGCAACACAAACAGTGTGAGAATCGTCGGAAACCTGGCGTTCGTGGCCGGGGGAAGCGCGGGCCTTCAAGTCGTTGATGTCACCAATCCGCTTGCTCCGGTGCTACGCGGCTCGCTCAACACGTCCGGGAACGCCCTGGATGTGAACATCCAAGGAAAAACGGCCTACGTCGCGAATGGGTCCAATCTGTTCTTGGCGAACATCACCGACCCGTCGCTTCCCACCGCGCTCTCGACGCTTCCACTGACTGGCACAATCGAAGGTGTGAGCGTCGATCCGGTGCGCGCGCTGGCCGTCGTCGCCGCCGATACTAACGGTGTCTACGTTGTGGATGTCTCCAATCTAGGCGCCCCCGCACTACTCGGCACTCTCTCCACTATCGACGCACACCAGGTTGCGATCAAAGGCACCTACGCCTTCGCTGCGGATTTCGATCCCATTCCTGCTCCCTACCAGAACAGCGTTGCATCGATCGACATTTCAAGTCCCGCGACTCCGAACCTCGTCTCGGCAATCACCAACAAGTCTTTTGGTGGAGTCCAGAATGATCTGGCGCTGAACGCAAACCTGGCGCTTGGCGCGTGCGTGTCGTGCCTTCCTGATGGTGTTCCCATCACGGACATCTCGAATCCCACAAATCTGCTTTCGCGCGCTCTTCTAACTTTTCCTGGAAGTACGGATTACGGGATGGGCATCGCCGTCGACAACTCCTACGTTTATCTCGTGGCGGACAATACCACTTTCAGTAAATTTGGAAGCTCTGGCAACAGCCATCTCTATATCGGGCAATACCAAGTCCCGCAAGATCCATTCGGCATTCCTCCAACGGCCGTGATCATATCGCCCACCTCCGGCACCACCGTTGTGCAAGGCTCAACGATTGTGATCACGGTGAACGCCACCGATGACGTAGCCGTCGCCGCAGTGAACCTGCTGATTAACGGGCAGCCAGTTCTTACCGACACTGTCTCCCCCTACGTCTTCTACTATACGGTCCCGCTTACCGCCACCACGCTGACGATTGGCGCCACCGCCATCGATTACGGAAACAATGTTGGGAACGCGACCAATGTGGTCGTTACTGTGATTCCCGATCCCGGCACAACCGTAACGGGCAAAGTGGTGGACGGAAACGGCAACCCGCTCCCCGGCTTCACCGCCCAAACCATCGGCTACTCCGGTACCACCGCTGCTGACGGTACCTTCTCCATTCCTGGGGTTCCCACGATCTCCACCAGCGCAAGCGGCATCACTGTCGAAGCTTTCGGCGCTGTTAGTGGTGTCGTACGCGCTGGGGTTTCCACCGCCACTCCTCCCGTGCCCGGCGGAACCACGAACGTCGGCACCATCGTCGCCGCGAGCAGGCCGTTTATCGTGGTCGACAGCTCGCTTGGCGCCGTCTCGGCCATTGATACCTCGGCAAGTCCGCCCACAGTAGTTCCGACTCCCGGCGCTCCCGGCGCTTCGCCCGATGGCGTTTCCGTGACTCCCGATGGGTCCAAGGCGTTCGTATCCATCGCTGGAAATGGCTCGCCCATTCGCGTGTTCGACCTTACTCAGAATCCGCCAACTTACGTCACCGACATCAGGTACCAGGGATCCATCTCGAATACTCTATCGAATGTAGTTACCAGTGACGGGCGCTTTGTCCTGAGCATTTGGAATCAAACCGTCATCACGGTCATTAGCACAGCCACGCAACAGATCGTCAGCAGCCTCACCTATTCGCCATACCTCGCCGCGCTGGCCGTCACCCCCGACAGCACGACAGTAATCGTTGCCGACACGCAGAACAACGTGTTTAGGATTCTGGCTCTATCCCCAATCGGAGCTCTGAGCGACACCGGCAACACCGTCCCCTACACCTTCAATTTCTGGTCGCCAAACATCGCCATGGCGCCCGATGGCCATTTTGCTTTGATGGCTAATCCGCAGGGTGGCTTTATTTCTATCCTCAAAATCAGTGCGCAACATAACGTCTCGCTAAGCAGCACCACAATTCCCATCTCCAGTTGGCCGTGGGGAATCGACTTCACCCTGAGCGGGAGCAAAGCCTACGTCACGGTTCCTGGCTCAAGCAGTCCTGCCGCCGGCCAAGGCAGCATCGCGGTGCTGGCCATCGATTCCAGCGATAACGTCACTGACACGGGCACACGCATTCCTATTCCGAATGGCCTCCCATTTCCGCCAGGCGGCATCAACGCTCCAGTTTCTGGCATCGCCATCGCCGTCGATGGCAGAGCCTACATATCAAACAGCATCAATTCGAACGGCCAGAGCTCGATCACCATTGTGGACAGTAATACCGACACGGTAATCGGGACGGTAACGGTCCCGCAATTCCCGTCGGGTATTGCCGCACCACGCTGAGGAGCCCAGCCATGAGCGGTCATGAACGCGCAACCAGGAAGCACCAACGGCATATTCGATTCACTTCCCTAGTGCCCATCTTGCTTTCGGCGAGTGTGCTGCTGCTGGCCGACGACAAGAAACCCGTCAGCCAAATCGGGCAGGAACACGCGATCCCTCGCCATCTGCAAGATGACGAGGAGTTCGCGATTCCACTGAAGGACCTGCTGGAGTATGGCAGGAAGGTTTTCATGGCGGAGTGGACCATTCAGGACGGTGCCGGCCGCCCCCTCACGAAAGGGAACGGTACTGCACTATCTAACCCCTCGAAGCCCCTGGTGAACCTCAGGGCATTTAATCGTCTCTCCGGCCCAGATGCGAATTCCTGCTACGGATGCCACAACATGCCGTATGGAGTTCCTGGTGGCGCTGGTGACTTCGTTACCAGCGTATTTGTGCTGGGACAGCGATTTGATTTTCTGACGTTTGATCCATCCGATCGGGTTCCCACCAGCGGCGCTATGGATGAGTCGCAAAAACCCGTCACGCTGCAAAACGTCGCGAATTCTCGAAGGACAACCGGAATGTTCGGTGCCGGGTACCTGGAAATGCTAGCCCGCCAAATGACGGCGGACCTGCAAGCGATCCGCGATTCTTTGCGGCTCGGCGACAGCAAACAACTTGTCAGTAAGGGAGTTTCGTTTGGCTGGCTCACTCGCCGCAAGGACGGTATATGGGACACCAGCCGTGTGGAGGGCCTGCCGCGCGCCAGCATCGTTGCGCCAACTCCGGTGGACCGGCCCACGCTGATCCTCCGTCCTTGGCATCAGGCGAGCAACGTCGTTTCACTGCGTGAATTCAGCAACACCGCGTTCAATCAGCACCACGGGATGCAGTCGACCGAGCGCTTCGGACTGGACACCGACGACGATGGTGACGGCGTCAAGAATGAACTCACACGAGCCGATATCACGGCGGTCACGCTCTATCAGGCGACGATGGCTGTCCCGGGTCGAGTGATTCCGAATGACCCGGAGATAGAACAAGCCGTTTTGAACGGGGAACAAGTCTTCGGGCGTATTGGCTGCGCGTCGTGCCATATCCCCCGAATGCCCCTCGACAAAAAAGGCTGGATTTTTAGTGAGCCGAATCCCTACAATCCCGCGCTTAACCTTCGCACCGGAACCACCAAGAGTATCGCGGTCGACCTCAACAATAAGGATTTACCAGCACCGCGATTAACGCCCGATGCTGCAAATCCTGAAGTGGTCTGGGTGCCTGCTTACACCGATTTCCGGCTGCACGACATTTCCGATCCGAACGACCCGGGTGAGCCACTTGACCAGAACCAGACACCCTGGACTCCCAAGTTTCGTCTGGGCAACCGGCGTTTCTTAACCAAGCGTTTGTGGGGCTTGGCGAATGAGCCTCCTTTTTTTCATCACGGACTGTTTACGACGATGCGGGAATCCGTGCTCGCGCATTCTGGAGAAGCGCTGCAGTCTCGAACAAACTTTCAGGCGCTTAAACCGTATGACCAGAACTCCTTGATCGAATTTCTCAAAACTCTGCAAGTTCTTCCGCCCGGAACACCCTATTTAATCGTCGACGAAAATTTCAAGCCGAGAAAATGGCCAATAACGGAGAAACCAGGAACGTGCTCCGCGCCTGAATAGGCTGTGCTGAGGTCTTGAACCGGCGATCGAGAACTGGGGCTGGCGATGGCGAACAGGTGTCCGAGAGGCGGCGCGCAACGAAGTTGGGCGGCAGAAACCCATACGGTCGTTTCATCTAGCCATTAATGGGCAGACAATGTGATCTCCCAGCTCTCGGCAGTTCCTGGTGTCAGTGAGACATCCTTTGATTCGAGGATTAAGTGCAGCGGGACTGCTCCGCGATCACCTCGGCCCAGGGGATCGTCACCTGTTGCGTAGGCAGTAATCTGCAGTGGCCAGTCTGAATGAATGACTTGCACATCCAGCGTTACCCCGTTAGAGGTGAGACGATCGATTCGAGTTCCACTAACCTCCAGAGTCTCGAAATGCGTGTTGCGGGTCGGAATTGCCAGCCAAAGACGACGAATCTTCAGCGGCTTTGACGCAGTTAGCGATTCCACTCGGTGAAGAGTATTAGATTCGAAGAACCATTTCACCTCAGAGACTAGATTTGGATCCATCGTTTCTCCAGCCTTGGATCCGGTTACAACCCAGTGCTTCCAGACCGCCGTCAAGCTCTGTCCATCCGCCGCAGGCTTAATTTCATCGACGCCGTCAACGGCCGCGATGGTTCGGCCGTCTTCCAGTTCGAGGAAAGGAACAAAGCACGCGTAAATCCTCTCAACGGGTGCGGCGAATGCGGGAAATCCATGCGGCGCGGGCTCATAGTCAGAAGTAGCAGCCTTTGGCCCGGTCACGAACGGCAAGGCAAAATGGATATCCCCTTTGCGAACAATCCAAACTCCAAATTTGCGGCCGCGTTCATTTCGGAAGTACTGAAAGCGCGCAACGTCACCGAGGCTCGGCCTGGCGGCAAAGCTTTTCACGCCTTCTTTTTCCAGCGTACTCAAGAACGTTTGGTGGGCGCCGATCACCTTTCCGAAAAAGGTCGTGGTTTGTTGCCATTCGCGTTCCTTCGTAATGTAACCATAGTCGCCTCTTCCGAAAGAAAAAATGGACAGCAAGTGCGTCTGATTGTTGAAGTCGCTTCGCAGCCAGGACCATGCGGCAAAATACGCGGAGGCAAGCTGGGGAAGCGGTGCTGGCCGGAATTCTGAGTGCTTGGCGAGAAAAGCGGCGATTTCCATGGTGTCCATATAACTGATTGCACCCAGACTTCGGCCCCAGGAATACCCGTAGCCGTCCGGCGACAGCAAATCCCACCAGAGTTTCATCTGCTCATTCAGGGATGGAGCGATCGCCTTCGTGAGATCTTCACGCCCCGCGAGTGCCGCCGCGTCATAAAGAGCTCTGGCGTACTCATTGGAATAGCGGTCGTAACGTCCGGTCGGCAGCGCATCATCGGCAAAGAGTGCTCCGCCGGTGAATTGGGTTGCGGCCCGATTCAGGAGATCATCCAGTGAGGTGCGATCCTTATTGAGGCCGAGTTCGTAGTCGATCGCCGCGATGCGCGCAGCAACGCCGAAATAATTTTCTGGAAGGTGGATGAGTGTATGAGTCTTTGCATCATAAAACCGGCCCGGATCGAGCAAGGCAAGATACGCGCTCCTCTCTTCGGAAGACATACCCTGCCACAACGCATTGCTTTTCAGGTCCGTCCCGAAACTTTCGAGGGCCAGCGCCGCATAAAGTTGAGCCCAGGTTTTTCCTCCCTGGCTCAATTCGATCTGAGCCATCTTGCCGATCATTTTGGGGACGTCGCGTCCTGCGATCGTGTTCGTGCCCGCTAAGGCGGAGTAGTCACCCAGCGTGCGCATAAACGTACCCCAGGAAAACTCGCCCGTAGTCAGCGCACCAACGACGCGCTCCGGCGGAGGGTCCAGCGACTTGATGTCGGCTACGTGCGCGGTAATCTCTCGATGGAGGAAGTCGCGAATCTCGCGATCCAAGTCGGCAGTGCGAACTTGCTTCGCCCCGGACGACGCTTGAGTCAGCGAATTGCTGCCTGTGCCTAAGAGAGCGGGGAGCACAAATCCGATCAGTCCGGTTCCAAACAGGATTGCTTTTCGCATGCAATGACCTCGGTTCGTCCACGATCACCCAGATTACCTGGACTCACCGGAGGTAATCTTCGCGGCATGGTGTAAAGACGTCGATAACCAACGACTCTTCGAGCGCGGAAGCGCCATGTTCCACTCCGCCGCGTACCACAAACGTGTCCCCCGTCCGAACATCGAACGTTTTTCCCTGGCAGGTAACCTTCAGGTGGCCGCGGACTACATACACGATCTGATCGTGTGGATGACTGTGCGCTGTCCCGGCCCACCCTTTCATCATTTCGTGCTCCGCGAGAAATAGCTTTTCGTTATAAGCCAGCACTCGCCGCTTCAGGCCCGCTTCAGGCTCGGACATCTTACCTTCCTCGTGTTTAACAACGACAAGATCGGGAATCGCATTCGCTTGTTCCATGTGTTTTCTCCAAATCTAACGAGGTTGCCTTCCCGCAATTGGTCTCAAAGTTTCGCGGATGTCTTGCGCGCGTCCCGCACCAAGTCCACAAAAATGGCAGCTAATTTGCTCAGTGCATCTCGGTCGCGAGCCTTTAGAGCATCTTTCGCGATCATTTCTCCGCCGACGCCAAGCGCCGCAGCGCCAGCGCGAATATAATCCGCCGCGGTCTCCAGAGTCACGCCGCCAGTCGGAACCAGCGGTATCTGAGGAAACGGCCCGCGCAGCGCCTGGAGGTATTTCGGTCCGCCTATGCTACCGCACGGAAAAACCTTCACGAAGTCCGCACCAGATGCGGATGCCGCCATGATTTCCGATGGTGTTAGTGCGCCCACCATAATCAATAAATCCAGGTCGCGCGCAGCTGCCACGGTCGGCGCGTTGAATCCCGGCGTGACCAGAAATTGGGCGCCCGCAGCGGCGCATTTGCGTAAGGCTTCTTCGCTCAGCACCGTTCCAGCCCCAACCAAAACGTCCGGCATCGTCTTCACTAACTCGCGAATCACGTCCAATGCTCCCGGAACGGTCATAGTGATTTCGACAATGGGAACGCCGCCTTTGCGAACGCAATCCGCAGCAAACCGCGCTTCCTCAGCGGACGAAGCGCGGATCACCGGCACAATTCCCACTCTTTCAATAATCGCTTGAACTTCCTGCTTCTTCATGAAGAGATATGCCTTCCCTTCTCCACGCACTCCTCAACGAGAGATCCGTGCGCCCACGCCTTTCATCACTTGCAGCACTTCATCGAGCGTCGCCATCGTCGTATCGCCCGGAGTGGTCATCGCCAACGCTCCGTGTGCCGCGCCGCACTCGACAGCCCATTGCGGGTCTTTCCCTGCAAGGAAACCGTAGATAAGCCCGGAAGCAAATGAATCGCCGCCGCCCACGCGGTCCAGAATCTCCAGATTTTCCCGATTTCGCGCCTGATAAAAAGTCCCTTCGGCGTAGCAGATCGCACCCCAGTCATTGCGTGTCGCCGTGGTCGCGTTCCGCAAAGTCGTCGCGACCACCTTTAAAGGAAAATCCTGCACGACGTTAGCGATCATCTTTTTGAAGTTTTCTGGATCGAGGGCGGAAAGATGTTCATCCGTGCCGAGAACGTTGTAGCCAAGCGCGGCCGAAAAATCCTCTTCATTGCCGAGCATTACGTCTACATACGGCGCGATTCGCCGGTTCACCTCCTGCGCACGCTTTTTCCCGCCGATGGACTTCCACAACGAATCGCGATAATTCAAATCATAAGAAATGATCGCGCCATTCTTGCGGGCGGATTGCATTGCTTCAAGCGCCACGTCCGGCGCCGTCTCCGAAAGGGCGCAGAAAATTCCTCCAGTATGAAACCACCGCGCTCCCTGAGCGCCAAAAATGGCCCCCCAATCAATTTCACCTGTCTTCAGCGCCGCAATTGCCGTGTGCCCGCGATCTGAGCATCCCAGCGCAGCGCGCACGCCGAAACCTCGTTCCGTGAAGTTCAACCCGTTACGAACTTTTCTCCCCACGCCGTCGTAGTCCACCCATCGAATGAGCGAAGAGTCGACTCCACCTTGATAAATCAAATCTTGAAGGAGAGCGCCGACCGGATTTTTCACGAACGCCGTAACGATTGCCGCATCCAGACCAAAGCAGCGCTTCAATCCTCGCGCCACGTTGTATTCACCGCCGCCTTCGCTCACCGCAAATTGACGCGCCGTCCAAATCCGGTATTCGCCCGGATCGAATCGCAGCATCACTTCGCCCAGGGCAACCAAATCCCAGCGGCAGCCCTCTTTTTGCCGGACTACAATCGAAGGCATTGTTTCCTCATCGACCTAGCCACCCTCCATCCACAGCAAGGACGTGTCCGTGCACGTAGTCACTCGCGGAGGAACACAAAAAAATCGCGGCACCGGCGATGTCGCTCGGATCGCCCCAGCGCCCCGCAGGAATTCTGTCCAGAATCTGCCTGCTCCGGACGGGATCATCACGCAGCGCGGTCGTGTTGTCCGTCGCCATATAACCAGGTGCAATCGCGTTCACATTGATTCCTTTGGAAGCCCATTCGTTCGCCAGTGCTTTCGTAAGCTGGGCGACTCCCCCCTTCGCGGCTGCGTATGCTGGAACCAAAACTCCGCCTTGGAACGAGAGTAGAGAGGCAATGTTCAATATTTTTCCTCTCATGCCTCGTTCAAGCATGTGCCGCGCTGCAAGCTGCGATAGGTGGAACACCGCCGTCAGATTCACGGCAATCTGTTCGTTCCAGAACTCCGTGGGATATTCCGCCGCGGGAGCCCTTCGAATCACTCCTGCGTTGTTCACAAGGATATCGATGGAGCCAAATTCTGAGAGTGTTTTCTCGATAAGCGCCGAGCACGAGTTTGAATTTGCCAAATCTGCGACAAAATAAAATGTCTTGCGGCCCGCCGCACGGATCTCGTCGCAGGCAGCGCCAGGATTCGGATCCCGCCCGTGGCAGCCCACGTTCGCGCCAGCCTTTGCCAGGGCCAAGGCGATTACGGCGCCCAGACCTCGGTGCGAGCCCGTCACCAGCGCATTCTTTCCGCCTATTCGAAAAGCTTCGAGGTTCATCGGCTCACCCTTGTCCAATCACTGCGGGCTCGAGCCTCGCACTCAGCGTATGGATCAAGAGCAACGCAATCAGATACGCCGAGGCCGCAATGAAAAACGGAATCATGTAGCTGTTGGTCCACTGCAGCACGTGCCCCACAATTTCAGCGATCAGCATTCCCCCAATGGCCCCAACCATGCCACCGATGCCGACCACCGAGGCGACCGCACGGGAAGGAAAGAGATCGGAAGTCAACGTATAAAGATTTGCGGAAAACCCCTGATGTCCTGCTGCCGCAAGACCGATTAGAAGTGTGGCGGGCCACAATCCCGTGATGCGATAAACAGTGGCGATCGGCAAAACGCAAAAAGCAGAGAAAAACATCGTCCACTTTCGCGCAGCATTCACGGAAAATCCGCGCCTGATCATACTCGAGGAAAGCCAGCCGCCTCCGATGCTTCCAATATCCGAAATGACGTAAATCGCCAGGATAGGCAGGCCGATTTCTGTCAAATGCAATCCATGTTCCCGCTGCAAATAGTCCGGGATCCAGAACAGGTAGAACCGCCAAATCGGATCGATCATGAACTTTCCCGCTGCAAACACCCAGGTCTGTCTATAGCGGAGAAGAATCCCCCATTTGATATTTCCAGACGGCGCTGCTGGATCGCTTCGGATGTACTGACGTTCGCTATTTGTACACCAACGGTGGTTCTCAGGTTTTCGGTAGATAACCAGCCACAGAATGAGCCACGCGAATCCTAGCGCCCCTGTAAGCAGGAATGCCCATTGCCACCCAAGATGTACCGCGATCCACGGCACGATCAATGGAGTAATAATCGCCCCAATGTTCGTACCGGCGTTAAAGATCCCCGTCGCCAGCGCCCGCTCTTTTCTTGGAAACCATTCCGCAACGCACTTGATGCTCGCCGGGAAAACGCCAGCTTCGCCGAATCCTAAGGCGGAGCGCGCGATCACAAATGTCGTGAGCGAATGGGCAATGGCATGCCCCATCGACGCGAGACTCCAGAAGACCATCGCGAGGGCATACCCGATTCGCGTGCCCAGACGGTCTATCAAGCGGCCTACAAGAATCATCCCGAGCGCGTAGGCCGTCTGAAAAGCGAACACCAGATTCCCGTAGTCGATCTCGTTCCATCCGAACTCGTGCTGAAGCGGGCCTTTTAAGACGCCAAGGACCTGCCGGTCCATGTAGTTCTTTGTTACACCGAGAAATAAGAGTCCGCAGATTACCCAGCGGAATCGTCCGGCAAGCGCACCCACTCTAACTGGATATTCAACAGGTCCCGACGAAACTTCCGTGCGGCCGCCAATCCCCGCATCGGCGATGGGATTCTCTTCTGGCATCGGCTCCCTTTGGCTTGATTCGAGCGCTTACTTGCGGCCCACTTCGAGTCCAGATCCACCTTGTTGAAATCCCGGCTGAATATTCACGACACCAAACTGGCGATCCTCGACCTCGCGATGTGCCGCCATCGCCCAGAGAAAAGCGATCCGGTGGCCGGGAACGGAAACGTTTGGGTGATACCCGCTCGGCATCAATACCGCGTCGCCGTCGCGCACCACGGTCACCAGTTCCGGGTACTCTGTGTCGTTGTAAACCAACTGGATTCCATACGCCGGTTCCGGCATGTCGAAGTACACATACATTTCCTCCAGCATCTTCGCGTGCTCGTGTGGCGGCCAGCTCGTCCAATTGCCTGGTTCTGAGTGCGTAAACCCGGCCACGAGACGTCCTGCCTCGATATTCTTTGCGAGCAGCATATTCAACTGCCGCGAGGAACCCGGGCCGCCGGCACTGAACTTCATTCCCGGGTCCTGGGAGATCTCCGCGTACCGCACGATCTTCAGGGGATACTTGCCCTCGACATCCGAAGAGAATTCCGCGATGTCGGCCTCGCTTTTTGTTGACACTTCAATCTTCGAGTCTCTCGGAACGTAAATCGCATCGTACTGGCCGAGCTCGAACTCTTTTCCCCCTGTCTTCACCACACCTTTCCCGGACAGAAGAATCAACCCGGTTTCGCGGCTTCCATTGCTGAAAGTTGCGCCCAGTACGGAAGCGTCCAGCCGAATCCTTCCGTACGCTAAATGCTTCATGGTGCTGTTTTCCGGCGTAACCGAAAGATGACGCCCGGTTTGAGCATTTGTTCTTCGAAACACCATTTTGTCGACCGAGACTGCGGATGGCGTACTCATTGACGACTCCTTCTTGGTTGGACTCCACTGCATGAAACTGGCGTCAGCGGAGTCAGTTTTTATTTGGCGTCTTGCTCCAGTTTAGATCTAAGACTTGCCCTCGCTAGGGGCGTTCACCGCAGTAATTCCAAAGGTCTACGGAATGCTTCAAAATGTGAAGCGCAATCCGAGCTGCAGCTGTCGCATAGCGTTGGCCGAGGTGATAAGCCCGAAGGTAGAGGTGCCCACGGTCGCGCCAGGCAGACCGAGACTGACAATGTTGAATACATTGTAAGCGTCGCCGCGAAGCTGGATGCTCATCCCCTCTCGGAAGTGAGCCAAACTGAAGTCACGGGAGATCGACAGATCAACATCCTTGAAGGTTGGGCCTCTCATCATGTTTCGGCCGGTATTTCCGTTCACCGCGACTCCGCCGACCAGGGTCGCGGGGTTCTGAGAAAACGCGGCTATGTTGAACCACTCCGCAGCGGTGCGGTTGCTCAAAACCGGGTCCTGGCCCGGCACAAGTTCGGCTCGTTCCGTGGAACTGTTGCCGGTCAGGTTGGCATCTTTGCCGTTGAGAATGGTAAAGGGGAGTCCGCTATGGATATTCACGATCGTCGAAAGCGACCACCCGCTCGCCAATGCGCGTTCGACCGAATTTGCGCCGTGGTAGTAGTTCGGTTGCCATACCACCGCCGTCACGAACTGATGGCGGATATCGAAATCGGCAGGGCCCCGCTCTAAGCGCAGATTAGTCATATCTTCAGCGCCTCCCTGCGTCGTGTTGTTGTCCAGCTCAACGCTGTCAAACGTATGGCTAAACGTGTAAAAGCCGTAGAGCATCACGCCGTGTGTCACTCGCAACTGCACCGTGGTTTGCAGTCCGTTGTACGAAGCGGTTTGATTGGACTGCGCGAGGAGAACCGTGCCGAACGGACTTCCGGGCCCGGTACAAGTGGCGACGCCGGGATTGTCAATCGGACGCCGGTCGGTGATATTGCCCGAGGCGCTTGTTGCGCACGTGGAAGCAAGGGTGCCGGTGGCGGGGGCGTTGATGTCCTGGGCGAAGGGCAGATCATGGCTCAATGTGCCCACGTAGGCGGCAGAAACGGTAAGATTCGAGGTTATTTGCCGTTGAACAGAGAAGTTGAGCTGGTAGCTATATGGCCACTGGAAATTTTTTGCGAAGCCGAAGAACGGGCCTCCCGGTGTCAGGAACTGCCCAGGAACAAAAGGAAAAGGATCAATGCCGGTGATGCCGATCCCCGCACCGGCACCGCACGTCACGGTCGAGCCGAGCGGAGCGCCCGAGCCATTTTTTGCCACCAGATTATTGTAGGGACAGGTGAGGGTTGCGCCTGCCGGCACAGCGGTCATCCCTGATCCGTTGACCGCCTGGGTCACATTGGTGAAAGTGTAGCGGATGGCGGAGGGCTCGAAATTGGTTACCGTGTTCCACTCGTTGCCGGAGACGCTCCCATAGAAAACGCCCGCCCCAGCCCGGATGGATGTCTTGCCGTCCCCGAAGGGATCCCACGCCAGTCCGACACGAGGCGAAACGTGGTGCCAGCGGACCGGCACGATGCCACGCGTAATACCCGGGTCGCCAAAGAAGAGCGCTCCGAGCGGTGCGTTGGCAAAAGCGATCGATTGCTCGCCCTCCTCGAAGCTCGTTCCTCGATTCAGCGGATCGGTCGGTGGGGTCTGAATATCCCAGCGCAGGCCGAGGTTGATTGTGAGGCGCGGGAGAATTCGGAAATTATCTTCAACAAAGAGTCCCGTGCTCCAGCTGTTCGTGTAACCCGTTACCGGGGCGTCTTGCGAAATGGAAGTCGGCAAGCCCATCACGAAATTCGCGAGCGCGGGAACGGCAATGGTTTTGCCAGTAACCGAATCCTTGATGTTCGTGCCATTGAATCCAAACACACCGTAGTTGTTCAAAAGTGTTTGCTGAATGTCCTTGTCGAGAGTCTCCTCTCCCCCGAAGCTAATTGTGTGACGGCCGTGATTCCAGCTCGCGACGTCGCGCACATCGTAATAGTTTGAGCCAGCCACTGGCCCGGCGATGGCGCTTGCGCCGGTAAAGAAGCCGGTTACGGTAATCTGCGGCAGCGAATGGGGCCCCTCAACTGTAAATTCCGAACCGAGATCGCCTAGAGAGGTGGCTGGGAGGTTCAGGCGGCCCCCAAAATTTCGCGTATAGCCCGCCCAAACCTGATTAACAAGTGTTGGGTTTGCGGTCCAGGTTTCGCTGAGATTGACGTTTTGCTGCGTCCAGTTGAAGGACTGCACGCTCCACGGAACGTTTCCGTTGGGTTGGCCGCTGGTGGAGTTCAGCGGAGGAACGGAGTTATCTCCGGTGGTGTAGAAGTAGCTGCCACTGAGCCGGTGGTTGGCGCTCAGATTGTGGTCCACTTTGATCAGGAATTCATCGGTGTTAAACGGGCTCGCAATCGTGCCCTCCCAGCGATTATTGGCCAGATTTGAAACCGGGATCGTGGGGAAAGCTGTCGAACTGCCGCTGGGGTTCAGCAATCCCTGCGCCGTGGGATCCAGCAGCGAGGGGCAGATGATCGTCGGTGAGCCGCACGTGTACTGGCTCGGCAGCGCTGTCACTACGCCCGTGAAGTCCCCAGTGCGCTCGGCTGCGGTCGGCACTACCGCGGAGTTCTCAAAAAAACTGCTGAGCTGACGCAAGCCCTGATAGGAAACAAAGAAGAAGGTCTTGTCCTTTACGATGGGGCCGCCAATGGTACCTCCAAACTGGTTGCGCCGGAGCGGCGGCGTGGCAAGCTGGGAGTTCCAATTGTTGGCATTGAGGGCGCTGTCCCGCCAGTATTCGAAAAGCGAGCCATGGAAATTATTGGTCCCCGATTTGGTCAGCACGGTGATGACCCCGCTCGACATTTTCCCGTACGAAGCGTCGTAGTTATTGGTCTCTACGCGATATTCCTGGATGGCGTCAGGGTTCGGGAGTATGTTGCCGGTGTTCCGCAAACCGGTCATGTTGATCCCGCCATCGAGGTAATAGCTGACAGAGCCGGCTCCTCCGTCCACACCGCCGTTAATAAACGTACGTTGCTCCGGATATCCGAGGGTGATTACGGGATTAGGCTGGCCGGCATTAAAACTGCTGTTCTGTACTCCCGGCGTCAGCTCCAGCAACTCATAAGCGTTGCGGTTGACGAGCGGCATGTTGGCGATCTCTTCATTCTCGATGGTGCGCCCAATCTCAGGACTGCTGGTGTTAATGAGTGAGATGGCTCCCGTAACTGTGACCGTCTGGTTCACGTCTCCCAACTGCAGCAAGGCATCCACACGGGCGGGCACATTCACTTCCAGCGCGATACCGCTTCGCACAAATCGTTCGAACCCTGCTGCGGCGATTTCTATTTTGTAGTTGCCGACAGGGAGCAGCTCGATGCGGTATTCCCCTTCGGCATTGGTTTGCGCCGTCCGGGAGAGGTTGGTGTCCGTATTGGTTGCAGATACTTTGGCACCTGCGACCGTAGCGCCTGTCGCGTCGGTAACTGTGCCATAGATTGTAGTCGAGGTAACCTGCGCCCTCAGAGCACCTATAGAAAAGACTGCAAGCAAACAGAAAGTGATTGCTACTCGGAATTTTCCCCGCATCGGCTTCTCCTATTCCTGCGCAGTGCACCTCTGCGCGTGTTCATTTCTACTGCTCCTGAGAAGCGGCGCAGCACTCCGCCTCGCCGGAGTGACCTGTACCGCATTATGAGACAGCATCCCATTTACAAATTTGCCCAAAAAATTCCCGGCTTTCGCCGGGGATCTTCACTCCCTCCTAATTGGCTGCGCCCTGCACCAAAACCGCTTGCGCCCCCTGATATCCCAATTCTGCGGAAAGCTTGCCCGCCGCCTCCGTCAGCACTCGCGCGATCTCAGGAACCCTCTCTTTGGTTATCCGGAACGCCGGTCCGGAGATGCTCATGGCCGCGGCCAGCTTTCCGTTATGCGAACGTACGGCGGCCCCAATGCATCGCAGTCCCTCCTCTTTCTCTTCGTCATCGATGGCGTAGCCTCGTGCCCGAACCGCTCTTAATTCAGCTTTCAGCGCACTTGCCGTCGTGATCGTTTTTGGCGTGACCGCCTTTAACCCCCAGCGCCGCACAATCTTGGTCACCTCGGCATCAGGAAGCTCGGCAAGCATGGCCTTGCCGACCGCCGTGCAATAGGCCGGCGCCCGGCTTCCCACCGTGCATGCGGTGCGCACGCTGCGCTGCGACTCGACCTTCTCCACGTAAAAAACTTGTCCCTCGTCCAGAATGCAAAAGAACACCGTCTCCCCAAATTCGTCTTGCAGCCGATCCAGATAAGGCCGCGCCCGTCCGCGCAGATCAAGACCATCGATCGCTCTAGAGCCCAACTCATAGAGCCTCAGCCCCAAACGATATCGCCCGGTTTCCGGATTCTTCACCACCAGACGGTGCTGCTCCAACACCATCATCAGTCGATGCACCGTACTCTTCTTCAGGTTCAAGGCAGGGCAAAGTTCCGCGAGGCTACAATCGCTCGAACTATTTGCCAATATCGCCAAGGCGGCCAAAGCGCGGTCAAGCACCTGCACTTTGTACGGAGAATCCATTGTCTTAGATTGTGGCACGCGTGCCATATTATGGAATTGCTTCGGCTTGTCAAGAAGAAAATTCGATGGCTTGCATCGAATATTCGATCCCCGCCAGTCGATCATGCTCGAGGCCTGACCACGCATTGGTATTACGCTAAAGAAATGCAGCGCCGCCACCCTAAGATCGCGGCCCACGAAGACCGCATCTTCGTGATCGACGGACCAATCAGTTACCGCTTAACACTGGACTGTCACGGCAGAGACCGCTCAAAGGGTCTACAGGTTCGATTGTTGTTGCCTGTCACTCTTCCCCGCCGCCAAAGTCAGAATCCTCCGCTTCAAAAATCTTCCGCCTTTCCGGCATTACCATGTCTTCGAATCCACGTTTGAGATATTCACCAGGGCTAGCCCCGACAACTCGCTTGAACGCCTTACTGAACGCAGCGTCGGACTCGTAACCGACCGACCGGGCAACGTCTATGAGCTTCTTGTCACGCTGTTGTAGTAACTGCATCGCCTTCTGCATCCGCCACTCGGTTACGTATTCAAGCGGTGTTTGTCCGAGCAGCTCTTTAAAACGCGCTGCGAATGCGGAGCGAGACATGCCCGCCGCTTCGGCCAGGGATTCGACCGTCCAGGGTGTATTCACGCTGTCGTGAATGGCACTCAGAGCAGTGCCCATTTGAGGATCGAAAATCGCACGAAGCCACCCTTTTTTGCGCCATTCCACTCCCGACGCGATATGCGCCCGGAGTGCCTGGATAAATAGAACCTCGGCTAGCCGAGTTGCGACTACTTCAGATCCCGGCGCCTGTTCTGCCATTTCTGACGCCAGCGCTTGCATTGTGTTGTGAAGAGAAAGCGTGTGGGCCTGATCGGCCTTAATCAGGATGAAGCTCGGCAATAACTGAGTGATTGGCTTCAGGCTGGCGCGATCGAAACTCAGGGACCCACAGACGATTGTCGTCGGCGCGCCACCACCTCCATAATGAGCGACATTGCTGTTGTCCCTGGACGCGATCTCGCGGAAACTCCTCTTCGGACGTGTTCGCAGGCTGTCGCGCAAAACAAACGAAGTCCCCCGGGCCAGCAAAATGCAATCACCACCGGTGAGGGGAATCGGCTCCGGAACCCCTTCCACACTCAACCAGCAGTTGCCGCGTGAAAGCATGGCGAAGTGCGCTAAATCTGTGGGTGAAATCTTTTTGTCGGAAGGCGTGACTTTTTCTTCGGTCTGACCCTCCTGTATCGTTTTTCGTTGACGACATCGGCAAAGCGCATCACAGGGACGCGTCAGTCCATCGCAACTCTGTTCATGCTTAGTCCCAGAGGAGCCATAAACTCTTCTCGAAGAATTTCTCCTGGATGCACCGGCTTAAGTTTCTTCGTTATCCTGCTGTCTCCTAGTGATAATCCACGATCTCTACTTCGTAAGCATGCGCTTGCCCGTGTTTTCCGCCTAAGCTGGCCGCCGCGTCATTCGTGCAACGTCTGATGCACCAAGCTAATCGCCGTCGATCCTTCGCCGACTGCCGACGCCACGCGCTTCATGTTGCCGAGCGCACCATCGCCAACCGCAAACACGCCCGGCAAACTGGTCTCGAAAATATATGGAGTCCGCCCCAGCGGCCAGCGTGCGCCGGCGAGATCTTCCGGCGTCAAATTTGGTCCAGTCTTGATGAAGCCCTGCTTATCCTGAACAACACATCCTTCGAGCCATTGAGTGTTCGGGCTAGCTCCGGTCATCATGAAAACGTGCCGGATGTTGAGAGTCTCTAACACCCCGGTCTGATTGTTCCGCCATCGCACGCGCTCGAGCCGTCCATTTCCTTCCAAGGCGGCAATTTCTGTGCGCTTGTGAAGGGTGATTGCCGGATTTTCTTCAATACGGCGGATCAAGTACCGAGACATGGTGTCTGCAAGCGCGCCAGACCGGATCAACACATGCACATGCTTGGCGGTCTGTGACAAGAAAACCGCGGCTTGCCCCGCTGAGTTGCCGCCACCGACAACAATCACTTCCTCGCTGCCGCACAACTGCGCCTCGATAAACGTCGCGCCATAGTAGACGCCCGCTCCCTCAAAGCTCGACAAATTTTGCAAAGGCAGCGTGCGGTACTCAGCCCCGCTCGCAATGATAATCGTGCGCGCAGGAAGCCGTGCGCCGCCATCAATTTCAATCGCATAGGGCTTGCGTTCGCAGCTTAGCTTCACGGCTCGCCGCGCGATCATCATTTCCGCGCCGAATTTTTGCGCCTGGGTGTAGGCACGACCCGCAAGCTCCTGTCCGGATATACCTGTCGGAAATCCCAAATAATTCTCGATTTTTGAACTCGAACCCGCCTGGCCGCCAGGTGCGTTCGTTTCGACCACGAGCACTCGGAGCCCCTCGGACGCGGCGTATACCGCCGACGAGAGCCCGGACGGCCCTGCGCCCACGATGATCACGTCGCGCATTTCTTGCTGGTCGATTCCTTCGTTGAACCCCAGGCAGTCCGCTACTTGCCGGTTCGTCGGATTGCGAAGAACAGTTTTGCCCCGGCAGATGACCACGGGAACCTCTGCCGCCGTGACTTGGAACCTGTCCAATACTTCCTGAACGCCCGTATCGTTGTCGAGATCGACATACGAGTATGGGTGTCCATTGCGGGAAAGAAACTCTCTGATCCGCAATGTCCCAGCGGAATTGGCCGACCCGAGAAGCACTACATCGCCTAAACCGCGCGCGATCAGTTCGACTCGGCGGAAAATAAAAGCGCGCATTAGGATTTCGCTGAGATCGGCATCGCTCTGCACCAGGTTCTGCAAGCACCCGCGATTGACCTCCACTACTTCCCCACCCTCGCGCATCCGCGCGCGCACCAAGCTGCGCCGGCCCGAAAGCATTCCTACATCGCCCATAAACTGCCCGGCGGTGTGTACCGCGATTAGCTCTTCCTCGTTGCCACTTGGACGCAGGATTTCGATTGCGCCGCTGATCACGACAAAAAACGGAAGGTTTTGATCGCCCTGCTCGACCAGGATCTCGCCCGCTGAAACGCGCCTTCGTTTGCCATGGGCTGCGATGCGCTCGATCTGCGCCGGGCTCAGCGTCGGAAAGAGCAGCTCGCGCCGCTCCGCCGTTAACGATTCGCTCAGCGGAAGGGGAAGGGTGGTACTCATAACCAAATTAGCGTAGCACACTGCCAGCACCGCGCCATCAGCCTCCTGTTGAAAGCCGATGGCGGTGGGAAGAAAGAGTGGGTTGTGACGCTTAGGGTGGGCGGGTGGGACAGGAAAAAATCGGGCCGCACAAGAGCTGTGCAGCCAGTCCGAATCATTATCGCTAGTTCATGGGAACGAACAGCTAAACGAACTCGTGCCGCAAGCTTCGACGCTCCACTTACCAACAGGTCCTGCGGCCAGCGATTTACGTAGCGCAGCTCATAGCCGGTGGGGTTAGTATCGAGCCCGTGATCCGCCAGGAATCGGCATCCGCCAACTGAACTTTGACCTCCGACGACTCAGCTTCGGAGAGGTAATTCAAATTTACATGTTGAGTTAGCGTCTCAGTCGTGGCCAGTCCTGGCGGGTTGACATCATTCGCCTGCGTGGATTACTTCTATCACTACTCGTGCCCTCTCGGCGCATTTGCATTCCGATGATATAAGCTGCCATGGCCATCTGGCGCCGACCAGCGTTCTCAGACGTTCGGGAAACTTGGAACGGTATTGCGCGATGAGTTTTTGACCCCCCTCCGGTATTACAGGTAAGGATCGACGCCGATCCGTCGGCGTCGCTGGAACGGAGGTACACGGTGAACGAGTTCGGTAGCAATGTCGAGCGTCATCGCCGCGAGCTGCTGGTCCACTGTTACCGCATGCTGGGCTCCTTGCCGGACGCCGAGGACGCGGTGCAGGAGACGTTGCTGCGCGCCTGGCGGTATCGCGACAGCCTGAAGGAAGGCGCGCCGCTGCGCCCATGGCTCTACCGCGTGGCCACCAACGCCTGCCTCGATGCGATAGCCCGCGATGAGCGGAGAGCTGTCCTCGTTGCCAAGGCTGAGGCGGACGATGGCTGGGCCGGCCAGCCGGATGATGTCGTCTGGCTAGGGCCGATTCCGGACTCAGTGCTCGATCCACCCACCCCGCCGGAGAGGACGCCGGAGGCGCTGACGCTGAAGCGCGAAACCATCGAGATCGCCTTTCTGACGGTAATCCAGCTGCTCACACCGCAGCAGCGGGCCGCCTTGATTCTGTGTGACGTGCTCGACTGGTCCGCCAAGGATGCCGCCGACCTGCTCGACATCAGCGTCTCGGCCGTAAACAGCGCATTGCAACGCGCTCGGGTCAGGCTCCGCGAGCGTCTGCCGTCCCACAAGCCGCCGTGGCCCGCCAGCGTAGATGGCAGCGTTGCCGAGCGCGATCTGTTGAAGAAATACGTCGAGGCGAGCGAAGCGGCGGATTTTCGGGCCTTCGAAGCGATCATCCGCGCGGACGCGACCTTCCGCATGCCGCCCGAGCCGGACACGGCCGCAGGCCGCGAAGCGATGTTCAAGGTATGGGTCGAAGGCGGATTCGGCTCCGAACGATTCGGCCGCCTTCGCTGTATTGTGACCCACGCCAACCTGCAGCCGGCGGTCGCAGCTTACGTGTGCCGGCCCGGCGATTCCACTTGGCGTGCCCTGGCGCTGGACGTTCTTCGAATCGAGGACGGCTTGATCACGGAGATCGTGACGTTCATGCCGGACACTTTCCTGCTCTTCGGGCTTCCGATATTGATGGACCCGGCGTCGGAGATGAATGTGCGTCATTGATCGTGATCTTGTTGGGACCGCGATACCTTCGTAAGATATCAGGCACGTAGTCCACATTTGAAAGGCAGACAAAGATGAGCCCGAAGTTTTTGGAGAGGCAAAGCACACGGCGCGAAATGTTGCGCAATTCTGCGGCGTTTGCGGGAAGCGCCCTGCTGGCCCAAATGTTTCCAGCAAGTCTTTTGAGCGCTGGCGTTCCTGCTCTTTGTCAGCAGGCGGCGCCGCCTCCAACCGACTCTCTGGGGGCCATGCGCGCGCAGATGGGCACCCTACCTATCCACTCGCAACCGCTGGCGGAAAATCTCAACTTGCTTTCCGGCCCTGGCGGAAATGTCGTGGTGTTGAACGGGCCCGACGGCAAAATCGTAGTCGACACATTTCTTCTGCCGGCCTGGCCGAAGTTGAAAGAAACGCTCGATGGGCTCGGCAATGCGCCGCTGAAAACGGTGATCGACACGCACTGGCATGTCGACCATACGGACAATAACGCCAATCTGCGCGCCGCGGGTGCCATAGTGCTGGCCCACGAAAACACCAAGACGCGCATGGCAGAGCCACACGACAGTGCACTTTTCGGTTTGCACTTTCCGGCATCGCCTGCGGATGCTTTGCCGCAGCAGACATTCAGCACCAGCCAGAAACTGCAGGCCAACGGTGAAATCGTGATGCTGCAATATTTCCAGCCGGCGCATACCGACACGGACATCTACATTCACTTCCAGAAGGCCAACGTGATTCACATGGGCGATACTTTTTTTAACGGCTTTTACCCGGTCATCGACGCCAGCACCGGCGGAAAAATCGACGGGATGATTGTCGCCGCCGACAAAGTTCTGCCCTTGGCCGACAACAACACCAAGATCGTTCCGGGGCATGGCCCGCTGGGCAACAAAGCCGATCTGACCAAGTATCGGGACATGCTGGTTGTGGCGCGCGATCGCGTACAAAAACTGAAGACCGCCGGCAAATCAACCGACGAAGTAGCGGCGAGCAAACCTTTGGCCGATTTGGACCCTGTGTGGGGTCACGGCATGCTCACCAGCGACCTCTTCGTAAAGATAATTTATTCGGCACTTTAATTCGCAGCAGTGGGTGGTTTAGATCACCTGCTCTGTAGTAGAACCGGCACCAACGTGAGATGCACGGAGTCGGTCAGCCGCTAGGTCTACATGCTCGGTGCCGGCGTTCCATCGGACCATTTGGTTACTCCTACCAGGAAGACCGACAGTGGTGGGAAGGATTTGAGTTGTGGGTAGGCTTCGGCGGAGATGTACCAGTAATTTACGGCGAGAACTGGGGAGTTTGTGAGATTTGCGCCCCAGGCTGCACCGTCTTTCGCTATATCGTAGAACATCATGTGCGGGGCATTGTGGCCGCCGTAATCGCTGAGATACGAATCCTTCGACATCATGTAGGAGACAGTCCCCTGCTCCAGGGCTGGTAATTCTTTTTTGTCTATTGCGGCTTTGATTGCGGCGATGACTTCTTGTTTGGAATGGCCGGTGAGCAGCAATTCGGTCCGTTTGTAGGCATAGGGCAGGACGGAGCGGACGGCTGGTGGATTGATGCATTCCGCGGCGCGGACTTTTGGATTCCAAAACTCGGGGTGATCGAACATGGCCAGCCATCCGCGTCCTACCCAGCATACCCAGCCGCTCTTGCCTTCCACCGCGGTTTCGTAGCCGTGGCGGGTCAGGACGATCACTGAGGCGTCGTGGGAAATGGCGACTGGAGCGGCGCTGCGGGCGAGGGCGATTTCGGCGTCGCGATCCATCAGATATTGTTCGATTGGGGCCATGTTGGGATACGGCTGTTTTGCATCTTGTGCTGCGACGGGCCGGGATGCGATCAGAGCGGCGACGAGTGCGAATCCGCTCAGCAAAGTGATGCGTATTTGATTTCGGGTCATTGCCTTCCTCCGTAATTTTTCGATTTCGTGCTTATCCATTCATACTTCGACCGAGCCGACACGATTGTCGTCGCGCTGGTGAGGTCAGGAAATTGATTTGTATTCTGTCAGGCGAGCTTCAGCACGCAGTCTTCTGCCGGCGCTGCTCGCTGGCCTTCAGCATTTCGTCAAGGTCACCGGCGGGACGAATCTCGAAGATGGCACCGTATTTGAGGGCGGGATGCTGGGACATGAGCTGGTGAGCATGATTCATGTCGCGGGCTTCGAGGATGAGAATGCCGCCGAGTTGTTCCTTGGTTTCGGCGTAAGGACCGTCCGTCGTGGCGACTTTGCCGTTCTTCCAATAGAGGGTTAAGGCGGTTTCGGCAGGTTGAATCGGTTCTCCACCGACCCAGTGGCCGTTAGCGCGGAGATGGTCGTCGTAGGTGAAACAGGCGTCGAACATCGCTTGTTTCTCGGCCTCGGTCATGGCGTCGTGTTCGCTTTTGTCGTAGTAGCCCAAACAAATGTATTTCATGGTTCGTCTCCCCTTGATGGCGGCCAGCAGCACAGGTGTCGCAGATTTTTCTGTCACTGTCACTGTTTCGAGTAATGAAGCGCAACGCATCCTGATTTGAAAAACTTTGACTCCGCAAGTTTTAATTGCAATCTCCCCGGCAGGCTAACACCCTCCAACAGCCGTCTCCCTGCTCCGGCAAGGGTTGGCCCAAAGACGAAACGATATTCATCCACCAGGCCAAGCTCCATAAGTTGTGAAGGAATATCTACACCACCGACCAAGATATTTTTGCCTTGTTCTTGCTTCAACTTAAGTATTTCGTCGCGAAGGTTGGTACGAACAATCCTGGTATTTCTATCTTCAGCGGTGGCTAGTGACCGCGAAAAAACAATTTTATTGGTGGAATCAAATGCCCGAGCAAATTCGATATGTGCTTTTGTCTCTGACTGGTTTTTGAGGACTTCGGGCCAATAGGGAACCATCAATTGATAGGTTTTACGCCCAAAGACTTGCAGGTCAACCTCTCGCGTGAGGCGAGTAAAATATTCAAGTTTTTCTTCATCGACAGATTGTTTGGTGTGGTCGACGCAGCCATCCAGGGTCATATTGATCGCGAAGATTAGCTTTCTCATTTGAGTCCTCCCTCTGAGGTCGCTACGCCTATGCGCCCATGGTGCCGGTCCGCAAAGGTCCGTCGTGCCGGCAGGTGTTGATGACGTAGCTCTCGCCATGCGCGGCGAGGATTGCCTCTCTGCCAGCGGGGCTCCGATAGGGCGCGGTCCAGGCGCCGTAGGGGAAATCGCTTTCATCGGCGGATTCCTGGATCACGCCGTCCAGCGAGATATGTTCCATAACCCTCATCCTCCTCATACGGTATCCTTCAATTTAGGTTTTTGCTCGCCTGCGGCAGGCGCGGTAAACACTATTCCGTTGGGGTGTTCGACCGGAAAAACGCCCGCACCTCGCCCGACGCCCGGCAGACGAAGGCGCCCATGCGTGCCCACTTCAGTGCCTCGTCCATGTCAGCGGCTTCCCCTATCGAAAGACCGCCTATGTGCTCCTTGGTCTCCAGGTATGGCCCATCGGTGATAAGCACCTTGCCGTCGCGCTGCGCTCGCAGCGCCTTCGCGTCGCTCGCCGGGCTCAGGCCGCCGGCGAAAACCTCCTTGACACCAGAAGCCTCCATCTCCTTGGTGAGCGCGTCGATATCGCTTTCCATCTCTTTGTCCTGGGCGGACGGGTCAAAGTTGTCCGGAAGGAAAATCGTAGCCGAATATTGCGTCATTCCTTCCTTTAACGGCCTTCGGGCCAGCAGCCCAGTAGGGTCACTACGAAAAAAGGGGCGCACCTCAACCGGCGCCCGGCAAGCGACGACGGCCTTGCGTGCCCACGCCAATGCCTCGTCCATGTCAGCGACTTCCAGTATCCAAAAACCGCCCACGTGCTCCTTCGTCTCCAGGTATGGCCCATCGGTGATAAGCACCTTGCCATCGCGCTGCACTCGCAGCGCCTTCGCGTCCCTCGCTGGGCGCAGCCCGCCAGCGAAGAGCCTGACACCCTTAGCTTCCATCTCCTCGTTGAGCACGTCGATATCGTGCTCCATCGATTTGTCCGCGCTAGACGGGTCAAAGTCGTCTGGCAGGTAAATCGCAACCAAGTATTGAGCCATTACTTCTCCTTTAACGGTCTTCGGGCCAGTAGCACAGCGTTGCGCACTGCATCTTCATTCTATAGTCGTCGCGAAGGGAAAAAATCGACAGCGGCGGCGAATTATTTTTATTTTAATTCTGCAAGCCGCCTGGCGAGAAAACGGCGGTCCGATGCCTGGGGCGCCAGGGTAAGAGCCTCCTCGTACGAAGCTCGGGCCTCCGGGATTCGCCCTAATCGGCGGCACATATCCGCGCGGGCCGAGTGCGCGAGGTGATACTGGGAGAGGTGCTGGCGCGCCAGCAAGTCATCGATAAGAGCAAGACCCTGCTCTAGACCTTCGCACATGGCAACGGCCACCGCGCGGTTCAGTTCGACAACCGGGGATGGCTGAACCCGAAGCAACTGGTCATAGAGCAGCGTAATCTGGCGCCAGTCCGTGGAGGCCACGGAGGGACTTTCGGCGTGAACGGCCGCAATGGCCGCTTGCAGAGTGTACGCACCGAAGCGGCGCGATCGAAGCGCGCTTTCGGTCAGCGAGATGCCTTCGGCGATCTGGTCCCGGTTCCACAACGAACGATCCTGCTGCTCCAGCAGGATCAAATCTCCGTCGCTCGATGTTCTGGCCGCGCGGCGTGACTCATGCAGCAACATGAGCCCCAACAGGCCCATCACCTCGGGTTCCGGGAGCAGGCCGAGCAGAAGTCTGCCGAGACGGATCGCCTCACGGCTGAGTTCGGCGCCTGTCGTTTCAGCCGAGAATCCCTGGTTGAAGATCAGGTATACAACTAGAAGGACGGCTCCCAACCGGGCCGGCAACTCCTGCGAGGCTGGCACTTGGTAAGGAATGGCCTTATCACGGATGATCGCCTTCGCCCGCACGATGCGTTGCGCCAGCGTTGCTGGCGAAATCAGAAATGCCCGGGCAATCTCTTCGGTGGTCAGGCCGCAGATTTCGCGTAGCGTGAGCGCAACCTGTCCTTCCGGAGGCAGAGCGGGGTGGCAACAGGTGAAGATCAGACGGAGGCGATCATCTTCGATCTCCTCGTCATCGATCTCTTCGTTATGCTGGGAAGCTTCATTTATGCGCGCTTCTGTATAGAGCGTAAAATCTTTCTGGGTTCCGTCGAGGCGCGCGCGCCGGCGCATCCCATCTATGGCCTTGAAGCGCGCCGTGGAAATCAGCCAGGGGCGCGGGCTGTCCGGAATACCAGTCTGAGGCCAGGACTCCAGAGCGGCGGCGAATGCCTCATGCATGGCCTCTTCGGCGAGATCCAGAGCTCCGAGGAGGCGCACGAGCGTCGCTAGAACCCGGCCCGATTCGGATCGGTAAAGAACCTCAATGGTCCTGCTGAATTGTTCGGGCACAGGCGGCATCTACGCCAAACTAGCAAACGAAGCAGCTCGACACAACTGCGCTCGGGCTTCCCCTACCACAATTCAGCGGCCCGCAACTGCGCTGATCGAGCGTTTCGAGAAGGGACAATCGAATAGGTCGCTCACTGTACCCGGGGCGACAACATGCATGAATGGTGCATCGACTGGCATGACGCCAGCTACTATGGCTATTCTCCCGAACGAAATCCGCAAGGGCCTACCAACGCGAGCCGCCGATCCTCGCGAGGTGGCTCCTGGCGCCAGCATATCAGGGTCACCCGCACTGCGGCGCGATCGAGTATTCCGCCAGAGTTCAGATACTCGGACTACGGTTTCCGAGTCGCGCGCCACTCGATCACTTGAGGCTGCCCCCGCGCTTCACTTCGAGGACTTCGAGCCATCGTCGGAGCGCAAACCAACGCGCTGAAGCAAATCCCGGAATCGGTCTTCTGAGCGAATCGAATCAAACACTGGATCAACGACGAGGTAGGACATCCAGACAGCACGATCACGATAGGCGGTGTCAAGCCATTTGTACGTCTGCTCTCTATCATTGAGAGCGGCGTAGATCTGTGCGACGCCGTATGGCGAAACATAGCGTTTGCCAGAAATGTCTTGCAGCTCTCGAATGGAGCGAAGGGCTTCCTTTTTTTTTCCGGCCAGAGCCAGACCCACTCCGACCTGGGCCTTGTAAAGTGGACTATCTCCGGACAGGCTGGCGGCTTTCTGCAGCTCATCGAGACCTTCCTTGTGCCTCCCCTGTTGTACGTAGCTTTCGCCGAGGATGAGGTGGGCGGCTGCAAAGTTCGGATCTAAGTCAACTGTGTTCCGGCTTTGTTCGATTGCGCCGTCATATCTGCGCGCGAGGTAGTAGCGTAAACCGACCCAAGTCCCGATCATGAGATTTAGCGGATCGAGTTCGAGCGCGCGCTTGGCCTCAACCAGAGCTTCATCATGCCGCCCCTGGATCGACAGATAATCGCCGTACCAGTGGTGCGCATTGGCGTGTTGAGGGTTCAACTCCAATGCGCGCTTGAACTCAACCTCCGCTCCAGCCCAATCCCACTTGTGATTAAGAACCAGAGCTAGTGAGGCGTGAGCCTCAGCAGATTGCGGATCGATTTCAACCGCCTTTTGAGCTGCTGCATATGCCTTTGGAAGCACCTCCGCCGGGGAGATAAACCCGTGCCAGGCCAGTCCACTGTTGCAATCGGCTAATCCCGAGTAGGCGGAGCTGTAACCCGGGTCTTTACTTATTGCTTGTTCGAAATAATGCGCCGCTTTGGGCACGCTGTCGGCGGTCCGCTTGTTCCAGTAATAACGGCCTTTCAAGTAGGCTTCGTAGGCTTCCGGGTCTACGGTGCGCGCGGAGCTAAGCCTCGCGTGTTCCTCTCCGGTGATCGTAACCTCAACTTTTTGCGCGATGGAATGCGCCACGTCGCTCTGCAGGGTAAGCACGTCGCTCAGCTCGCGATCGTAAGCCTCAGACCAAAAATGTTCGTCGGTGGCGGCGCGAATCAATTGGGCGTGAACGCGAATGCGGTTGCCGTCTCGAATCACTGAGCCTTCGACGATGGCGTCCACCCCGAGTGTTTTGGCAATCTCCGGCAGCGCCTCTTTGGTGTCTTTGTATCGCATGACCGACGTACGAGAAATGACGCGGAGATCATGAATTCCGGCAAGCCGTCCGATGAGAGCCTCGGTCATTCCGTCGGCGAGATAGTCCTGCGACGCGTCGCCAGAGAGGTTTTTGAGAGGCAACACAGCGAGGGACTTGATTGCCGTCTGCTTTTTGCCTCCGGCGCCGATATTGCGGTACACCAGAAAGCCGGCGACGAGAAGCAGCAGGAGCGCCGCTGCACGGAATAGCAACCTCGAGCGTGTAAAAAAGAAACTCTCTGCTGACGCTACGACTGAACCGGCTGGCAGAGAGGAGGCAGTTTCGTGTGCGGGGTGGAGCCCTGGCTCGGGCACTGACGAAAGCGCTGTGGCGGGATTCGGATCAACTAGAGGGGCTATGAACCGGTAACCACGCCGGGGAATGGTTTCAATGTAGCGGGGTTCGTCGGCCGAATCCGCGAGCACGTCGCGCAGCTTCTTTACGGCGCTGTTCAGGCCGGTATCGAAATCGACGAAGGTGTCCGCGGGCCAGAGCCGCTGGCGGAGTTCTTCGCGCGTAACGACATCGCCGGCATGCTCTAGCAACAGCGCTAGTACCTGGAAGGGTTGGTCCTGTAGTTTCAGGCGGACGCCGTGTTTGCGCAACTCACCCGACCGCAAGTCCGCTTCGAAGGGACCGAAGCACAACCTGGTGGCTTGGGCCGGAGGTTCCACGCGAGGTTCCACAAAATTGGCGCCAGTCTATCATTAATTATTGCGAAAGCAACAGCTCGGGCCGTTTTCGCGCAACATGCTTTAATTCAATGACCTAGACAATCAGAAACAAAACAGAGGCGGGCCACCTCCTCGCCATTGCGCGCGATAGCCGGTCGAGCCAGAGTCGGCGCGCTGCGGCGAGTGTTCGAAAAAGTCGCCGAGCTAAGGGCCCCGGCAACGGCGCACTTGAAGTGACCGACAGCACTGGAGGAATGGTCATGGGCAGAATGAGAGCAGCCACATGTCTCGTCGTAACTGTATTAGTTTTAGGCCTCGCGTTTCTGTTTGGGGCTTCACGCCCGTCCGCGCTTGCCGCGACGCCCGACCCGGTCCTGCAATGGATCGGCATCATGAACGACACGGCTTTAGCGGGAGGTACAAGTCCATTCTTTACAAGTCGCATTGCAGCAATGGTGTCGGCTTCGGTTTTTGACGCCGTCAACGGCATTGACCCGCGGTTCCGGCCCCTGCACGTACGGCAGAATGCGCCACATGGCGCCTCACAACGAGCTGCGGCAATCCAAGCCGCGTATGTGATCCTTGCTGATGCTTATCCGGCGCAGAGCGCGACGCTCACGGCCCAGTGTAACGCATCGCTGGGGACACTTGCTCTCGCCGAAAATGCAAAATCCATCGCCGCCGGTGTCGCTTGGGGACAAACCGTCGCCGACGCCATCTGGGCGTGGAGACAAACGGACGGTTTTGACCCACCTCCTCCTCCCTTTGAAGGCGTCCTCGGCATTGTCGGAACCCCTGCCGCCATCGGCTACTGGCGTCCCACTCCTCCGCCCAATGCGCCAGGAGCCGGTACTCAGTTAGCGACCATGACTCCTTGGGTTCTCGTGCGGCCGTCCCAGTTCCGCCTGCCGCCTCCCTACTCCCTTGACAGCACCCAGTACGCAGCGGATCTGAATGAAACGAAAACCATGGGTGCCCTTTCCGGCTCCCCGCGCACAGCCGATCAATCCGAACTCGCGCTTTTTTGGCAAAGCAATACGCCGCTCACCTGGAACCGGGTGGCCGCTCAGATTTCCGCGGAACGCGGTCTCTCATTCCACGAGAATGTCCACCTCTTTGCCTTGTTGAATGTCACCATGGCCGACGCCGTCATCGCCTGCTGGGATTCCAAATACCGCTACAGCTTCTGGCGACCGATTACCGCGATCCGCGAAGGTCTCACTCCGGCCGACGCCGACCCCACCTGGGAGCCTTGGCTCGACTTCTTTCCACCAGGCACTCCTGCCTTTCCGGAGTATCCCTCAGCCCACGCCTCAATTAGCGGCTCCGCGGCGTTCATCCTCGCTTCTACTTTCGGAGACAACACCTCCTTCACCGTCACCTCCGAATCGCGTCCCGGCACTCGTTCGTTCTCCAGTTTCTCCAGCGCGGTTTCAGAAATCGCTGACGCTCGAGTCTTCGGCGGAATCCATTTCCGTACTTCCTGCGACCTTGGCAACACGCTGGGTAGGAACGTGGCCAATTTCGTCGCAAGGCACGCGATGCGCACGCCAGGTGACGATCAAAACGATCAGTAGGTTCAGAGGCTTCGCTAAATCTAAGTAGGAGCGTTCGGCTACCCGCACTCTTAGGGAGAGCTCTTGGAGGTGATGTTGCACCTGCGGCAGATACTCGCCGTGCGCCAACCTCCCATCCTGGGCATGACTGCGCCCGGCAACATTCACACCCAAAGAAGCGGCTGGCGAAGAGGGTAGTTCCGGATGATCTCTTTGTCAGTCGGATCTGGATCCAACGTCTTCCAGAGATCGATGTATTTCTGCTCGTGGCAGGCTATGCCCGAGAACAGTAGACCGGGCGAGCGAACAGGCAATGCGTCGAAATGCTCCACGTCCCGCGCCCATTTCCATACGCTCTTATCCTTAAGGTACGGATAGATGAACTCGGCAGCCTTGCAGAGACCGCGGCCGTCTCGAAGATGGAAAGTCGGCGGATCCGGAGCAAGCCCTTTGAGCGATTGGCAAAGTCCCGCCAAAACGTCGAAGTTGAAGATCGAATAGCTGTATGGCTTGGTACGCGTCAGTTCCCGAGAGAACGATCCATTCTCATCCATCTGATTGGGTAGCAGAATATCCCGGTAGCGCCGAAACACCTCTTTGCGCGCGGCGTCATCGCCGGCCAACCGGGCAAACTCGGCAGCCTGCAAGGCCCAGCAGAAAGCGTGGTTGTTCGTGGTATCACGCTCCTGCATTCCGCGCTCGCTGTGAGAAAGCCAGTCCAGATAACTGGCAAACCAACTCTTCACAGCCGCGCCCTCTTGTGCACTGAGCATCCCGGACATCAGAAAGCTCGCAGCCCTGGACACCTCGACCAGGTGAAGTGTGTCGATGATGCCGTAGGAGCGGCCCGTCGAAGAGCCTTGAACCGCTTGAGCGTACAGCAGGTTCGGATTCATCCGCGTTTCAGGGGAGACAAACCATGCGCGCAGGTGAGCGCAGGCCTGCGCCCCATAGCGGCGGTCGCCGGTCAGCAGCCAGGCGGCGGTCAGAGCGGGCATCTGGATGGAGAGCGCCACCATCACCTTACGATGCTCGTCGAAATTCTCCGGATTGCTTTGCCCGTCACGATTGATGTAGGGCCCATTTGGGTTGTTCGGATCTGGCCAGAAGTAGTCCGCTTGGGAATAGAAATCGTGCAATCCACCTGCGCTATGCTTGGAGGGAAATGCCGTGATAGTAAGCGGTGCCTCAGAAACGTACCTCGCGCCGGCTTCCAGAATTCGCCTGCGGTCCGTTTCGCTCACTAGCCGGAAAGCGTCGGACTTTTCAGGCTGGTCCGAGAGACCGAAAGTAAAGCCGGCCGCAGTGAGACAACCGGCCGCTGCCGCCACTTCTAAGAATCTTCTTCTTGTTGAGAGCGTATTGGGCTGGAGCATCCCGGATTCTCCTTTTCTAACTTGAGGAATATGCATTCTCGTATAGCCCTTGGGTCTGTCGAAGATTGAAGTGGAACAGAAACGTACATCATTCTTATTCATATATCTATTTCAAGCTTTAATGCTGACGATAAAGGCTTAGTTTTGTTACTCGCGGCGTCCTACATGGCAGGGGGCGGAAAAACTGTTTCCCTAGAGGAGCGTGGGGATGGATTGAATATCGATTGTCGAAAGAGGCTCAATTCTAAAGGATTTTGGCTCCGAATTTCTCTCCCTGAAGTACTTCCACATCGCTAAGGAAAGCAATCATGGCGTAGTTGTCAAAGTAGTTTTGAGCGACATGCTCAAGAATTCGCGCAGCTACTTCAGGAGTCGCGATGATTTCGATCTTCGCGTTCGCAGGTTCGGCGTGTCTCGGCCGGATACCTCTTGCCCCTTTACCATGGGCCGAACAGTCGGTGTAACCGGTTGCACCTAGTTTTTCGATCTCCGCCAAAATCCGGTACTTGACTGTCTCGTCCCCGATGATGGTCACCCGCTTCATAGGAACCGTCTGCATCACTGAGTTCCCCCCTATTCTTCGATTTTATGTTCCTCCATCTTGTTGTATAGCAAACGGCGATTGATCTGGAGCCGGTTGGCCGCTTCCGATTTGTTGCCCCCTGACTCCTTGAGGACCTTGCTGATCAGGCGCTTTTCGAGTTCGGCGATGGACTTGTGAAAGGGTAGTGCGAACAAATCGATTTCGAGTTGATGCGCATCTCCATTACTGCTCGGGCTTGCTTTGGCAGGAAAATGCTCAGACATGATTACGCGGCCGCGGGCCATGAGGACGGCGCGTTCGACCATGTTTTCCAGCTCCCGAACATTTCCTGGATAAAAATAGTTTTGCAACATAAGAATCGCTTCATCCGAGAATCCGACCATTTCGAAACCACTCTTCTCGCTGTACTGCTGAAGAAAGTGCTCGGCCAAAGGAACAATATCGGAGCGCCGCTCACGCAGAGGAGGGATTTGAATGCGCACGACGTTTAACCGGTAGTATAAATCCTCGCGGAAGACTTTTTCGCGTACGGAAGCTTCCAAATCTCGATTGGTGGCCGCGAGTACTCGAAAGTTTCCTTGAATTGTTTCCGTACCGCCAACTCGTTCAAATGTGCGCTCCTGCAGAACGCGGAGTAGCTTGGACTGAAGGTTTGGCGACAGCTCTCCAATTTCGTCCAGGAAAATGGTGCCGCCCTCTGCCATTTCGAAGCGGCCCGCTTTACGGCCAACCGCTCCTGTGAACGCTCCCCGTTCATGGCCGAATAACTCGGTCTCGAGCAAGTTGTCCGGCAGCGCCGCGCAATTCACTACGACAAATGGCTTGTCTTTGCGCTGGCTGTAACTATGAATGGCTTCCGCAACGAGCTCTTTTCCTGTGCCCGATTCTCCACAAATCAGAACCGTCGAATCCGTTTCCGCCACTTTGCCAATCATGATGAAAACATCCAGCATTGGACCGCTCGTGCCGATCAGACGGCCCGCTCCAGAAACAGTGCCCGGATCCTGCTTCGAGTGCAGGCGAATCACCTCGCGATTTAGCGCGGAATGGTCCAGCGCCCGTTCGGCGGTTGTCACGATTTCGTCCAGATCGAAGGGTTTGGTCACGAAATCATAGGCGCCCAAACGGACCGCCTCAATCGCGCTATGGCTTGAGCCATAAGCAGTAATAATGATCACAGGTATCGAAGCCAAGTTCGAGTGGCTGTGCAAATGCTTGAGAAGCTCCTCGCCGCCTATCCTGGGCATCTTCCAATCGCTGAAGATGAGATCCGGGGTGACCGTACGTAGCAATTCGATGGCGGTAGCGCCGTCATCGGCTTCCAAAATGGAGTATCCGCGAGCGCGCAGAATCTCCGCCAGCGTTTTGCGGAGGTTTGCTTCGTCATCGACTATCAGGATCGCGGCCGGCATTTTAGAAGGAGGATGAACTCCAACCACATTTAAGTTTAAGTTAAGGAGTCCGGAAATGTGATCATCACGCTAGTGCCACGGCCTTTTTCACTATCAATCTTAATGTCGCCGCCATGGGCACGAACGAGTTCATGAGAGATGGATAAGCCCAGCCCAGTTCCGGACGGTTTTGTTGTGAAGAATGGGTCAAAGACGTGGCTGACCACGGCTGAATCCATGCCCTTGCCCGTATCTTGAAACTCGACATTGACCCTCGGTAGCGTTTCAGACTTCATTTTCTGAGACGTCAAAGTGACGGAGAGGGTTCCACCGTGATCCGCCATGGCCTCGAGCGCGTTCTGGATAATGTTGTCGAACACTTGGGCGATGCGGCTTTTGTCAATCACCGCCAGAATATTCCTGGCCGGAAGATTCGTCATGAGCTGCACTTGGCGCTCGAGAGCCAGCTCCTCGAACGAGTGTATACGTTCCTGCACCAGCCCCTTCAAATCGACTGGCTCCAGTTGCAACTGAATGGGTCTTGCAAAACTCAGCAGCCGGTCCACAATGCGGTTAAGCCGCTCGATTTCCTCCAGCGCAATCCAACAGGACTCTTTCACTTTGGCGTCCGCCGCGTCCCGCCGGCACATTTGCACGCGCAATCGGATCGTGGCCAGCGGATTCCGGACTTCATGCGCTACTCCGGCAACCAGGCGCCCAAGACTCGCAAGGCGCTCAGCGTGGCGCAGCTGCGATTCTATCTCTTTTTCGTGCTCCAACTTTTCCTTGAGCGTCAGGCCAAGGCGGTTGATAGCCTGGACGATGTAGTGAATCTCGGCCGGCTCGTCCGTCGTGTCGATACGCGAAGAGAGATTGTTTTCAAGAGACTGGAGTCCGCTCTCAATTTTCCGGACACCACCTTGCAGGTTGCGAATCACCAGCAAAGTCAGCAGCACACTGGCCAGAGCTGTTGCGGCAAGACCCGCGGTTATCAAATACGCCCTAAATCGGTTCGCACCAGGCAGGTCTACGATCCGTTTGACAGACCAAGCACTTCCAACCACAGAATATCCTTCGCGGATCGGCATCGCGCTGATCAGAAACAGCCCCGTGGGACTGACGATTACTTTTTCAGAACTTTCTCTCGTGGCAGCGGCGCTTCGGGCGACTTCAAGGACGGCCTGATGTTCAGCCTGTGGGAGCCCGCTTTCTTGCGTCTTTGCAGCCGGCATTTCGCCAGTTGGATAGAAGTCTCCCACAAGAGTTTCGGCGGGCAGCGAATAAAAACCGCCTCCGATGCCCTCCAAATTCTGGAGTACGAGACGGCTCGTGAGGGCCAAAACCTCTCGAGAATTGCCTGCGTCGGGGTTGTCCAGCGGGGGCTGCTGATTGTTTCGTCGGGCGGAATCGGCACGGTCCTCATACTCTTGGGCAAGATTTCGCGCGGTTTCCGCGAGCCGTTTTTTCTCACCGCTAAGGACGGCGGATTTGGTATAGCGCAGTGTGGCGACAATCGCGAGCAGCACCGCGAGCGACAGAACCACGACCAGCGTGCCGAGCAGGCTCACTTGCCACCGAAAACTCAGTCTTGACAGTGAAAATTTACCAGGCAGAACTCCCCCTCTATTTCTGTCGCCGATAACAGCATGATAGCAATTTTCCGCAAGCACCGGAGCATCGTCGACGCCGGCATCGATCTGACTCTCGAACTGCCTTTGCTCCGCGCTCGGCATCGCTCAGGAACTGATTCGATGGCTGACATACCATTTGCGACAAACGTGTTCTGCAGAATGAGCTCCGGCAAGTGCCGCCTGAGCGAATTCGGCGGCGTCTTCCAACACCGTATCTCTATATTTGTGCTGCGCCTGCTTGTAGAAGGCATCTCCCCAAGCCGCAATTTTGCGAACTTGCGCCCGATCTTCAGAAGGAAGCGTTCCATTTTCCAATACCCAATGAATCCTAGAAAGAACCGACTCCGCTTGTGCCAGATCTTCCTCGACATGCCCGGGTTCAAGGGATGCTCGGAGAAGATCCGGAGGAGGCGGTACAAGAGACGGCAGACTGGTGTCCGACCGGAGTGTTCGTGCCATCACAATCTCAACGACTCGTGAAAGACTGCCCGAGGCATCCGCAAATTCCTTCGCACCTAGATAGTCGCTCTCCGTGAATCGCGATAGGGCTTGCTCGTAGGTATGCTTGGCCTCGTCGAGAAACTGGCTAATCCCTGGAACCCTGCGATTGATTATATGCAAGTACGCCAGAATCGCTTGAATTCGGTGGAGGCGATCGTAGGCAACTCCAATCTGCCGCGCCGCGTCATTTCTTTCGAGTTCAGCCCCGTTGCCATCGTTCTGTGCCGGCAGAGATTGAAAATAAGATCCAGGATGCAGAGGTTCGGTGTCCATTTCGGTTAGCCTTTGCTCAAGAGCTTCCTCAAGGACGGTGGACCCTGAACTTGTGTCACTCACTCCGTCCTTCCCCTTTACTGCGTTCGGAGGGGCCAGGGATGCCGTCGTTGTCGGGGTGGCATGCAACAGCATCCCTGGTTTGCTTAGGCACACGGGGGCCGGCAAACTTGTAGTTAGCTTCGAATCCAGGTTGGTGATACGCACGGCGCTTAGGATGCTCTGCCGGTAAGTGCTGAATCTAAGCTCGCCTCTGATTTCAATTCTGGAGCCGGGGGTAAGGATCGCTACGATCTGGTCCAGCTGAGTTGCGGAAGAACGAACTTCCATCCCTCCTTCCCAGGCAAAGCCATTTATGCGGCCGAGCGCGTCGCGTAAGAGCTCTGAGATTTTACGTCGAATAGATTGCACACTGACCTCCGACGCGCCAGACCAAAGCTACTTGCTGGCACTGCTGAAACCCCGCAAACGCTTAAGCCGAAGGCATTATTGTCAGTTAGCCAAGAAACATGAAAAACACGGCACTTACGCCAAAAAGTATGATGAATCGGAAGATGGAGTAAGCATAAGTTCTGAACATGAGTTCGGCTCCGTGGTCGCGATTTACGCTTCCCTCAAACTACGGAACATGACCAACTCTACCTACAGCAAACGACTGACCACGTCTTTCGAGGCGCTGGAGGTCGAACAAGTCTTTCCTTTTCTTTAGTCAGCGAAGTGACAAGGAAGGAGTCTGGTCGCCGCGCGGCGCAACCTGTGCAAGAAACGCACATGTCTTGTAAAGAAAGCGAACGACGACAGGAACGACTCACCGACACGGACGATTTCATAATTCAAATACAAACACGTCGGACCCGATAGCTCTGAGGGTATGGACTCAGTTGCCGCCTTTATTTTCTTGCCGTTGTGAACGTTGTATTTTCCACTCACTCCCACTGGTTAGCTGAATTTCAAGGAAACGAACAAATAGCAAGCGATTGGAATCATCCTTGCATTCAATATGGCGTACGCCATCAGGCGTTTGAGCCATTGCCCAAAAGGAGGCAAATTGAGACTGGAAGAGCCATGCACCCCCGCTCGGGAGACTTCGTGCCCGTCAGTCCTCCCAATCAACATGAATGACGCCGAGTTGGACCAACTCTTCGCATCCTGCATCCCCAGACTCCAGAGGACGGTGAGACTCATGCTGCGCGATCCTCAGGATTCGGAAGACGCTGTCCAGGAAGGGCTTCTCCTGGCTTTCCGGAATCTAAAACAATTTCAGGGCCGCTCGTCATTCTTCACCTGGCTGCACAGTATTCTCAGAAACGTCGCAAGAACGCATTATCGCAGGATGAGATGCCGGCCGAAATATTCTCTTGAAGAAGAGCTTTCCAATGAAAATGAATCCAAATTGGAGCACGACTTTGTTGACCCGGGACGCACTCCGGAGCAGGAGTGCGAACTAGGTGAGAGGTCGCGCCTTTTACGCGAGGTCGTCCAGGAACTGCCTTCCAGGTACGGATCCGCGATGCAGCTTTGCGATGTTGAGGGCTTGGAGCCGCGAGACGCCTCGCAAATCTTGGGAATCAGTTCTTGCGCTCTCAAGACCTGCCTATTCCGCGCTCGGCGAATTACGGCTCGCCGAATACGCGCCAGGTTTTGTCCTCCCATTCAAGGTATGCCAATCAATACGAACTCCGGCTCCCAGCCTCATCTTGGGTCTCCGTTCAGAATGGCAGGAACTACCGCTGACGATAGGCAACCCCAGGAAAAGAAGAGGTTTTTTCCAACGCACGCGAGGGCGCGTAAAAGAGTCAAAGTTTTAGGAGGTACTCATGAATCCAGAAGTAAAAGACCACATTTTTGGAAACGCACTCTGTCGGCTTCTCTTCATACTTCTCTTCACAACACTCGCCGTCCAGCCTGCTAAGGCAGACAGCGGAGCCATCGCCATTCCCAGTGGAACTATATTACCCATTCGCTTGACCTCGACCATTTCGTCTGCCACATGTAAGCCAGGCCAAGTTATCACGGGCAGGATAATGCAGAACGTTTTGTTGCCTTCTGGGGGGAAGATAAGAGAAGGTAGCAAGATCCTGGGTCACATTGTCGAAGTGACTCCGGCAACCGCCGATGCGCAAGCTCGCGTCTCCTTCCAGTTTAACAAGTTAGTGTTCTCGAATCAGACCATCACTATCCTCACAAATCTGCGAGCCATCGCCGGTTTTATGGAAGTACTCTATGCTCAGACACCTACAACCGCTCCTGGAGAAGGCGACGACTTCTACGCGTTGACTACCGTGCAAGTGGGAGGCGACGCGGTTTACGGGGTAGGCGGACCGGTCACAACTGCGGACAACTCAGATCAAGTCGTGGGAAAAGCGGGCGCCGACGGCGTATTCGGCCAAGTAAGAGCTAAGGCAGGTACAAGGTGCCGTGGAGCTATCGACGGCAATGACAGTCTGCAGGCGCTGTGGGTATTCTCCTCCGATGCCTGCGGAGCCTACGGCCTCGAACATATTTCCATTGCTCATGCTGGCCGGACCGACCCCACCGGCGTGATTGTCTTAACTTCTAACAACGGCAAACTCAAGATTCCAGGCGGCGCTGGTATGCTCTTGCGGGTGACTGGGGCCAGCCAAAACTTAAACGCTTCCCGGTGACGAGGGTCATAACCTCACGATAAAGCCAGAGCCTCCGCCGGGCCCGAAGCTGTTCTCAGGCACTTGGCCGTTTCCAGCATGCCTTGTTCCTGTTAGTCTGCGGGTAGCCGATACTTCTCTTAGACGAATGAGAGATAAGAGGTCGGCTACACAGTGCGCATGAGATTACTGGCAAGGCTTGGGAGAGTTTCGCTGTTGGTGCCTTTGGCGTTGCAAGGTTGTGGTGAAAAGGGTCACGTTCGCATTTCTGAGAAGGAAGTTCCAGGAACTTACGTTGCAAGCTTTGACACCGGCAAAGAGCAGCTCATCCTACGCTCAGACAATACCTACGAGCAAATCTTCTCGTCGCCAACCAAGAAGTTCACAAATCGCGGAAAGTGGGAGGCGAAATATGTGCTGCTTGAGGGAACCGACATTGGATTAATTCACGCCAACTGCAGTGAAGACCACGCGCCCTCGGGGCCGGACTGCTATCGAAACCTAAATGTCCACAGGGAAGGCGGCAAGCTGAAGCTGGCGCTGAATGAGGTGGCAGATTTTTATTACGAGCGCGAAGACTGATCACCGCGCCGGATATCAAGAACGATCATCGATCAAAGCGCGCAGGTTGTTCTGGTATCCATGGAGTTCAGGGATGTCTTCTTCGAGTCCAACCTTGGCGAACAGCGAGGCGATCTCCGCGCCAAGACGTCCTGCAGCAGCAACTTGTTCATTTACACCATTTCGGAGAATGTCCAGGACTTCTTCCTCCACGCTCCGTCCATGCCGCGCTGCGAGCCGGCCTTGGGGCTTCACAAATTAGCGACTTCTATACACTCTCGGATGGCTCCCAAAGCTCGATCTGATTGCCATCTGGATCTCTAACCCACGCAAAGTTCCCGTAGGGATCTTCCGCGGTCTTTTCGATTGTCACGCCTTTACTCTTAAGATGGCTGAGGACCTCTCCCAGGTTCTTCACTAGATAATTAATCCGACCCGTTCGTGGCTTATCCTTGATGTCTTGCTTGGTGGGAATAATCGCCCACACCATTGTTTTCTTGATCTCCGGATTTTCAATGTCCCGATATTCAAACGATTTATAGATTGAATCGCACTCACTATCTTGGCCCTCAGCGAGTATCCCGAGGCAATCGCGATACCAGGTTACCAATCTCTTTGCATCGTTAGAAAACAGGAAAACGCCGCCAATTCCTTCAATCATAAGTTTCTCCCTTAACTCCTCATCTCTGCCGGTTTCCGAACCGGCAGGCACAGTTCCAATTCACAATGCGACCAATCCAACGCGTTTTCTTTTTCTAAGAAAATCTCAAGTGCTGGCGCATGCTCAGGCTCGTAGGCACTATTGATAAGCCAATTCCTGTAAATGTAGTCCCAAGCCGTAGCTACCTTACGGATGTCGCCGGAAACCTTGGTGACAGCGTATCGCATGGCTGGCATTTTCAATTTCGACATTCCTTCCATGCACTCAAAGGGACGAGGCGACGCAAGACAGACCTCATATCGATAAAGATGCATTGGGGTCACGTGTGGATCGTCCACCGTCATTCCGAAGAGAATTCCTTGCGAAAAAATATCCTGGGATTTGGCCCATTCGATCATGGTCTTCAAAGCGGCAAGTACCCTGTCCCCTTCGAAGGCATCCGTAACCCGAATATACGCGACTTGCCTTTCGGGAATGTCGATCAATCTCACTGGAAAAGCCGCTCTTTTTTCTTCCGCGCTCATGGGAAGATCATAGTCCCGGTCATCGAAGAGTTCTTTGCAAATCTTGCTCTTTTTGATCTCGCCGCTTTTTCTAAACTGACTTGGCGAAGTGTCGTAGCCGGATCGGAAGGCACGCGAAAAAGTGGCCGATGATGAAAAACCGCAATCTAAGGCTATATCGGTCAAACTTTTGTTGGAATAACGAAGAAGACGAGCAGCCTTTTCAAGACGAAGCCGGTTCGTAAAATTATTTAGGGTTTCCCCCGAAACCGCACCAAAAATCCGATGGAAGTGAAATTCCGAGAAGCAAGCCACTTTGGCGAGCTCCTCCAGTTTCACCTGGCGATGCAGATTCCCGCGAAGATGATCAATGACCCGATCAATTCTTTGGGCATATTCGCTGTTGGCATGGGTCTTTTGGCTTGGCAAGAATTCTGTTGCCATCGTGTCATAGTAATATCCCAATGGGCTCTACGCGGTCAACCACAACCCAGCCCATAATTCGTGCAGCCTTGTATGACTTACGCTGCGTTTGGCAGTCCCCGCGTGCTTGTAAGTTGTAGAACCATTCTGTCAGGGCAGACGCGAGTTCGAGTCTCGTCGTCCCCGCTCATTCAAACACCTATAAAATAGGCTCCCTCCCTGCGGGGCACAAAAGGGACCAAAAAAGCATAGGCTCCACGGCGCGGGCCACCGGGCCATTGTCGAGTCGCTTCCTATCCACGAGTGACGGGCTAATGAGACGATGAACGAACTCTTGCGTAACGACATCCTGGTTCAGGATTCTACTCGCGTCCTCAGGTACAATTCCCTGGGCAGTGGAACGTCCCGGCGCTGCAACTACCGGTCTCCAATGCAAGAACTTCCGTGAAGAGGCCGCAGCATTTTCTGCCCTTTGAGGCAAATGATCCACCGAACGGTAAGATTCTGTGCGAGAGGAGCAAATTCAAAATGGACATGACGCGCCGGCAATTCGCCCTGGCTCTTGCAGCTGCCACCTACCTGCGACCCTCCCTGTTCGAGCCGCTTTCTCCATTAGGAGTTCCCCGCGGCGTCGTTCCCGGCCGAGTCACTTGGGCGCACGATCCGGCGGCTGTGACCTGGGATGGCACAGGTTCTTGGTGGACCGATGCCAACAACGACCAGTCTGTGATTGACCGCATGGTTTCCCGGTCCATTTGCGGTCTTACAAATCAAAAAAACGACGCCCAGGCGTGGAGCTCCGTCTTTCAGTACTTCAATCGCACTCACGGGCGGGGCAAAGCTGGATACAAAGCCGGCGAGAAGATCGCGATCAAGGCAAACCTGAACAACACAACGGACCATGGCACGATCGAACGCCTGAACTCCTCGTCCCATTTAATCCTTTCACTCGTCCGACAGTTGACCGGCCCAGCGCGAGTGCCGCAATCATCGATCACCGTCTTCGATTCCAGCCGGTTCATCCCGGGCAATCTCTACGACAAGATTCACCACGAATTTCCCGCCGTCACGTTTGTAGACCATATCGGCGGCGACGGACGACTAAAGGCCGAGTTCAAACCCAACGTGATCCCTTTCTCAATTGAAAGCAACAACGCTAAGGGGCTCGATACCACGGTCGTTGAAGCCACCTACTTAGTTGATGCTGCGGTATTGCGAGCGCACGTGAGTTCAGGGGTGACACTTTGCGCGAAGAATCTCTTCGGCGCTACGAGTATCAACACCGACTGGCGCAAGAACGCGCACGACGGTTTCCAACACAAGAGCGATGGTTCGGCAAGTTACTCTGCGTTCACAGATTATTTGGGTCATAAAGACCTCGGCGAGAAAACCATCCTTTTCATTATTGATGGGCTCTATGGAAACGACAACGTGGATGGTCCGCCTCATCGCAAGTGGAAGATGGCGCCATTCAACGATGCTTGGCCCAACAGCATTTTTATGTCCTTCGACGGCGTAGCGATCGATTCCGTCGGCTTCGATTTTCTCACTTCGGAATGGCCCGATCTTCCGGATATCAAGAATGCCGACAACTACCTGCGCGAATCTGCCCTGGCGAATGACCCGCCTTCGAAGACTTTCTATGATCCTGAACGCGACGGCATCCGATGCCGCAGCCTTGGCGTACACGAACATTGGAACAATGGGACAGATAAGAAGTACTCGCGCAATCTCGAAAAAGCAAACGGGATCGAACTTTTCGAAGTCTGAAGTTCGGAACATACTTGAGCACGTCGCTGCCGCTAATTGGCGGAGTTGGGCAACCGCAGAAAAGTTATCGGTTCGGAGGGAGGCAGGATGAGCCGGAGAGCGTTTTCCTTATGCTTCATAGCCGCATCGATGTTACCGGCAACCGCGTTTTCCCAATCATTCTTGAGCCAATATAAAGGCCTGCCCTATCACGACAGCCGCTATCAGGGCGGCGCACAAAAAATACCGGGACAAGTATTGTGTGCTTACTATGACCTGGGCGGCGAAGGGGTCGCGTATCACGACAGCGATCCACAGAATCACGGCAGCGGAGAGTTGAACCCGGCCGATGGGACCTACCTCAACGAATTTCGTATCCACGAGGGGGTGGATACTTCCTACACGAAGTTTCACCGCAAGCCAGATCCGATTGACGACAACCCCTTCGACAAGGTTGTCCCTCCTGCAGACCTGCTCTATGTTGGCTGGACCGAACCCGGAGAGTGGTTCAACATCACTGTAGATGTGAAAGAGGCGGGGGCATACGTGGCCGATTTCCTGTACACATCGAATCGTGGCGGAACAATATCCGTCGATGTGAATGGAAAGGATGCGACGGGACCTCTGCAGATCATGTCCACAAATGATCCCGCAGACCCGCTGGTCTGGCGTCAATGGCACCACTGGAACCTGGCGTCGCAACTTTTCAAAGTTCCTCTCAGCAAAGGCAAGAACGTTCTCACCGTACACATATTGACGAGCGGCAACATGAACCTCGCTTACTTCGACTTCAAGCAGCCCCAAAGATGAATGGAATGTGCCAGCGCCTCAAGTCAGCGTCAGGCGTAATCCGGTTGCACGGGAAATAATGACGGAACACTTGCCCTGCTTCTAAGTAACCGATTTGGCGAGCTGTCTGAAAGATGCCTTCTCTTGCACACCTCTGTTCACTCTTGCACAGCCACCGTTACAAGACCTTGTTAAGCTCGTGCCGGTGTGGCTTGTTAGGAGTCCAGCAACTTATGAAAAGGTTGAAGAAGATGACTGCTTCTCTTGCCGGATTTGGCTCTGGAGCTAGCCTTGGCGGCAAAGTCTCGCACTTTCGAAACAAACAAAACATCTACAAACAAGGCGCGCCTGCTTACACGCTTTTCTATATTCAAGAAGGCGGCGTGCGTCTCAGCACGCGAACGAAACATCAACCCTCGGCGGTTACTGCCATCCTGGGCGTGCATGATTTTTTTGGCGAGCTTTGCCTTGCAGGCTATCCGCTTAGGATGTCCACGGCGGTCGCGTTGACCGCCAGTTCCATTCGCACCATCAAGAAGGCAAAGATGCTCGAGATGCTGCGCAAAAAGAATAAAACGTCAAACGCCTTGGTGGCCTATCTGCTGTCCAGCGTCAAGCATTACCGCGACCACGTGGCGAATCTGCTGACTTCCTCCGCGGAACAACGCTTGGCGCGCGTGCTGCTGCGGCTCGCGCACTTGGATAAGAGCGGCCGAGCGATTGCTGAAATTCCCGTTCTAAGCCACCAGGTTCTGGCTGAAATGGTCGGGACCACGCGTTCGCGCGTAAATCTGTTCATGAACCGATTCCGCAGGAAGGGATACATTGATTACGATGGTGGGCTGGAAGTGCGCCAGTCGCTGCGCAAGGCTCTCCGAAGCTAGGATTCACCCACAACCTACTGAATCCATAGGCTTTGATGGGATTGAGCCGGAGCCTGTTGAGACTAGGCACCAGTCAACCAGTGTGCAATATTGAACAGTTTTTGAAATCGACTGCTATGTTATTCTGACGCATGGCGTCTTCTGCAGCTCGACGTGTATCTGTTAAGCTTCCGAAGTTTCCTCAAAAAGCGCACTCGCCAATCCCTGGGTTTGACCTGAAATCATTTCTGGACTCGGCCGGTTTGGGAAGAACAGTAGCCAGGTTTCAGCCAAAAGAAACCATCTTCGCACAGGGCGATCCGGCAACGACTGTCATATACATTCAAGAAGGCAGTGTGAAGCTTGCCGTGGTCAATGAGACGGGCAAAGAAGCAGTAGTAGCGATTCTAGGACCGGGAGACTTTCTTGGAGAAGGCTGCCTGGCCGGTCAGCGCATGTGTATGGCCACGGCAACGACGGTTACATCAGCCACTGTGCTTGTTCTTGAGAAGGACAAGATGATTCGTGTGCTCCACGACGAACATGAGTTCTCTGACTGCTTCATCGCATTTATGTTGGCGCGCAACCTCAGGGTCGAAGAGGATCTGATCGACCAGCTCTTCAACTCCAGCGAGAAACGCCTGGCACGCACGCTGCTGCTGCTTGCGCGCTATGGCACCCCGGGCAAGCCTGAAGCGGTGCTTCCTAAAGTATCTCAAGAGACGCTGGCGGAGATGATTGGCACAACCCGGTCCCGGGTGAATTTTTTCATGAACAAATTCAGGCGACTGGGTTTTATTCAGTACAATAACGACCGCGAGATTTACATTGATCATTCCCTTCTTACTGTGGTCCTGCACGACTAACTTAACGTTTCCGCGATACGAAATGTCCCGCCAGATCCGGGATGAGAGTCAGCGGCGCATTTCCGAAGAGCGAAATGTTGCAACGGAAAGTGCCAAAACTGCTGCGTTCAGCTTTTCCATTTCCGGCCACCTGTATTTTCTAAAGGGGTGGACTGCACGCCAGGTTTGATCACGCCGGGAAAGAAGAAACATCGCGGGCTACTGGTTGTTTTCCCCTCACAAATCGGGCGGGAAGACATCCGAGAAGACGCTGTTCTTGATGCGGACGGGATCTAACTCAGGCGGGAGCGTAGCACTGATGGAAGAGCAGGAGTTTATCGAGAGGGATAGATTGTAGATAAGCGGGGTGAGATTGTGCGTGGTAGGTTTACTTCAGGAGAGGTCTTGCGTTCGGGGCGCGGTTCGCGGCCCTGGACCGAACGTCCTGGCGGATTAACTCGCCGACTTTGCGGCTGCGGTTTCCATGAAACCTAGCATAGCCTGCTTCAATTGCGAGTCCACTTCGTCCGCGATGGTCATCACATCGAGCAGCACCGTGCTGAAATCCACGCGGCCTAGATTGTTTTGCAGAGTATTGAAGATACTGACCTGCAGGATTCGCGACTCTTCGACGACCATAGGAACGGTGTAGCCTTGCTTGCGACGGAGAATTCCATGCTCGCGTGCGGCGTGGGAAATCGGAGATTCGGCACCGTGTGGAAGGCGAAGACGGCGTACGAGGTCGTTCAGCAGGAGGGGGAGATGGCCAGTACGCGCCTGGTAGGTCAATGAGATAGCAGTGAGTTCATCGGTGCGATTGACGCGGGACATCCACATCTGGATGGTTACCTCGAGATCACGTTCGAGGATTGCGGCGACGCGTTCTTTACTCATGGCGAAATGAGCCGAAGGATTGGAGAGTTTCTTATGGATGATTTCTGCGATCTCGCCGAAACCGATAGGTTTCACAAGAACCTGGTCGGCTTGCAGGAGAATGGCCGTCATCGCCGCTTGGAGCACAGGGTAGTTGCTGAGCACAAGCGTTACAGCGTTGGGTTGTGCGTGGCGCATAGCATCGACTACGGTGAACCCATCGGAGGCATCCGGCATGTGGAGATCGGAAAGCAGAACGTCAAAGTGTTCCGTAGAAATGAGTCTCAGGGCTTCGCTTACGGAGACGGCGGGTGCCACTTCAAAGCCGCGGCTTTCCAATCCCTTCTGATACGCAACCCGGACGTCTTCTTTGTCTTCGGCAAGCAGAATTCTAGGTTTTTTCATCACAGGTTAGGCCTTCCCAAAGGAACTAAAATCTCAAGGTGTGGTCCTTCAGAGCAGGAATCAGGGCGAATGGGAGTTCCGATCAGCATTCCCTGCGGGCACTGGCAACTGGAGGAGTTTGTGGACGTCGAAAATGCTGGGCGACCTTTTAGAGGCTGATCCCCATTGAGGCGAAGGTCGCTAACGAAGGAGTTGGGCCGCCCTGTTACCGCGGACAGACCGCGTGATTGATGCGATGCCGTATGAGAAACTTGGCGCGGTCAACGACGGAAACATCCAGCAGAAACTCGGAATCGGGCCCGATACTCGGAAGATCGAATGCAGGAAATTTCAAATGAAGGAATAAAGCCGGAAGGTGTCACGAAGCGCTGCGATTTTATGCCTTTGCAAGTAAGAACAGTCAGGACGTGGAACGAGCTGGAGGCGATTCGTCCTGCTTGGGAGAAGATTTTGCAGGGTGCCGAAGCGTTGACCATATTTTCCACGCTCGAATGGCTGGGAGCATGGTGGAAGGCTTTTGCAAAGGACAAAGACATTGTTGCACCTGTTTTCTCGAACTCGGACGGTGAAATAGTTGGCGTTGCTCCGCTCCAGGCAGACTTGATCGAAACAACGCTTCCCTTTCGCGTCAGACGATTGCGTTTCTTAGGAGATGGCTCGGAAGACTCGGACAATCTGGATCTGATCATCCGAGCGGGTTATGAGACCGCCTGCACCGAAGCATTTCTATCTTGGTTGGGATCAAACACGGACTGGGACGTCTGCGAGCTAAATACGCTGGCACTGGATTCCGCTGCGCTCCCCTTGTTGATCTCAGATCTGAAGAGGCGCGGGTGGACGCTCCGACGCCTGGAAAGCCCCCGAACGACGATTTTGCTACCTGACACATGGGAAAGCTACCTCGAGCAAGCGATTTCGAAAAAAGAAAAAACGAAAATCGGTTATTACACAAACCGGCTTCAGAGGCGTTTTCGGGTATCGATCACCAAGTGCGATAACGTGAAAGAACTTCCGGCATCTTTGGCAACCTTGTTCGGGCTGCACCAAAAACGTTGGGAGTTGAAAGGAGGGACCGGGGCGTTTTCTTCGCTCGAACGACGCGAACTCTATTACAACATGGCGCCGACTTTTGCGGAGCGCGGGTGGCTTGAATTCTGGATTCTGCAGCTGGATGGAAAGCCAGCCGCAGTGCAGTATGGCTTCCGGTATCGCAACTCTGTTTATTCCTTGCAGGAAGGCTTCGATCCGGCGTATTCGTCGGAACGTGTCGGTTATGTGCTCAGGGCTCATGTCCTTAAGACGCTGATCGGCCAAGGTGTCCGACAATATGATTTTCTTGGCGGCGAAGAGCAAAGCAAGGTTCGCTGGGGCGCCCAAATAGGAGGCTACGCAGATATCCATTTCGCCCGGCCAATGACACGAGGTTCTATTTTCTTGAGAATGGATCAAGCCACAAGCGCTTTGAAGAACTGGTTTCGAACGAATCTTCCTGCTCCCATTCTCCGGACTCTTCGAAAGCATAAATCATCGGCAACACTGTTTTGAAACTACAAACTTTCCCAATTCAGGATCGATGAGAACTTACGAACTTTTGAGCTTTCTGCCACTTCCATTAGCCTTTGAAACAGAGCGCCGCATCCAGGCGCTTGTACGAGCTGGACTTCGCATTTGTCGCAGAGCTGACCGTCAGGGTGAATCACTTGCGTGACTGCATCGAGCAGCCCTCTCTGGTAAGGCTGCCGCATCAATTTGCATTTGCCCGCAGCGGCAAACTCGCGAACTGCTTTCGAACTGTTCGCCGGGGCGTACGCGAAGTCGGCAGCGCGGAACATATTCAGATCCTGATCGTTATCACCGATTGCGGCAACGGTGTCGCCTTCGCATCTCAAGTATTTCTTGGCCCATAACAGACCAGAACCTTTATCAATGCCTTTGGGAACGATGGTCGTGTCCGCGTAGGTCGGCAGGAATGTCAAACGTTCGAATCCCGCACGCTCAAGAACGCCCTGAACCTCCGCTTCCGGCAGACCTTGAGTACGGTTCCCGTCGTAACGGAAAGCTCGTACGGCCGTCACGTAATTGGGATCGACGAATGCGCCGGGTAGCGATTGGATCACCGTTTTGCAGCGTCTCAGTTGCTCAGCAGCCTCCGTCTCGATGAGCGAGATTTCGTTCTTGGTGGCGGCGTCGACAAATATGCAGCCGGATTCGGCAATCCCTCCCGACAAGCCGTAGGCCAGGCAGTATTGCCGGACATCGGCGATGCTGCGCGCGGTGTTGAGAATCACGGAGAATCCGTGTCCCTCGAGTCTCGCGAGCGAGATCAGACTGCTGGTCGTCGCTTGAGGGAAGCCAAAAACATTCGAATCGAAGACCCCGTCGAGATCGAGAAAGATGAGCCGCCGAGTCCATTGCAAGGGGATGCGAAGGGGGAGCAAAGACGCCGAAAAAAGGTTCATTTGGTGAACCAGGAAATTGCGAGCCAGAATAAGGCGTTCGTGCCAGAACAGGAGCGTCTCGCGGCGAGTCTCGACGTCAAGCGCGGCGGTAGCCAGCTCCATGACTACTACGCCGTGCACCAGCTTCCAAAGCAGAATTCGGTCTGCGATTTCATATTCACCACTGAGCCGGATATAGTGTGCCAGCAGTTCTTTTTCTTCCTCGGCGGAAAGACGGAATTCGAAGACTGCGAGTGCGAGATCATACGCGGGATCAACGATGTATAGCTCGGTGCGGCCGAAATTGTGGTGTTCGTAATCGACCTTTAAAAAAGCATTCTGAGTTTGAACCCAGTCGCCGGGCTTCATGTTCCCGTCTATTAACGCAGGGGCGCGACAAACGTAGCGCGCGAGATTCCGGCGAAGAGCGGGCACTTTCATGCGACCAACGATCGTGCCATAGGCTTTTCTCAGCGAATCGATCAGCACGCTCCAGCCCGTCCAGCCGTAGCCAGGACTGATTCTAAAAGTAGGATCCTTTTTCAGGCGCAGCTTTGCCGCGCGAGCAGCAACATAGGCTGCAAGACGCTTAACCGGCGGCCTTGCAGGATGGCCTTCAGCGCGTTCGAGCCACTCCATATACACAAGGCCTTCTCGAAGGCCAAGCATAGCCGGAACAAACCCCGCAAGCTGCTTACCCGCAAAAAAAGCCTGGTAGCCAAGCCAGCCCCAGCCGACGCTTTTTGCAAGAACGCGCCTGATCACGGGTGGTGTGCCATTTTTTGCCAGGCGCACATCAAATACGCGCTTTAGGCGGCACTGGAAGCCATCCTGGAAGTGTCCTTCGAGGCGCGCGTTGAGCTCGCCGGTTTGGCTGCTCGACACGAGCTGAACGTCGTCCCATCCCAGGGCTTGGAAATAACTCATAAGAAGCGGCTGGACGGAGCTGGGTTCGAGAAGACGGTTTTTGTGAAGAGCGTTCGCCTCCAAACTAATTAATTTTATGCCGCGAGTCTGCTCCGTGACGGGAAAGCGCCAATCCGGACGCGCCGGATGCATGGCCGCGAGGAGAAAAATTCTATTGGGTGCCACTCCCCTTTTTCGCAGGAGGTTCACCATCAGTTGGAAGGTGTTACCAGTATTCGGAGACTCGTCGATGACGAGGACCTGCACATCCGGCGAGTGGAGCGACTGAAGTGCGGACTCCTCCCGGAGCGAAATTCCGCCCTTCGGCCGTATTGTGCACCAGGACACTGAGGTCCAGCCAAGCGCAGAGAGTTTGGCCTTCGCAGCTGGAGCAAAATAGGCACCCATCGACCGCGGGCCAACGATCAAAAGGGCCGATTGGCGATTCCCTTGAGAAGCAGCGAATAACTCAGCGAGTGAGAATGCATCTTGATGCGCAAGATCCTGGCTGCGATATCCGGAAGGCAGCTTCATCCGGCGATTGAGAAGCTGGCCCGGGAGAGGAATAGCGATGCTGTGTTCGATGGATTTCAGCAACTCATCTAATTGTTGCTGGGCGGGCTTTCCGGCTCGAGTAAGAAGTCCGCAGATCGCGTCGACCTGAGAGGTCCATTTTTCCCTCCATCTTGCCGCAAGCGATTTTTGCGAAAAAGTCGCGAGGCGATGGAAGGCGTTGACTATCTTCTGTACGGCAAGAAGAGGAATTCGAAGTCTAGGAAACCTTCGAGAGATTTTCGAAAGATCCGGAGAAGTTTCCCCCAAGTAGTCGTCGACAGTGCAGGCTAGACCGCAAGCAAACAGATACGCATTGGCTTTGCACTCTTCGATCTGCCAGGGCACGTTGAGCGAATTCAACTGGTTCAAGGATTCACGGAGGCGTTCGAATAGGTCGAGCACGGAGAGAACCGGGTCGAGCGCCCATTCGTAGGACGAATAAAACTGTTCCTCGGAGCCGGCATCTGGACGGAGCCGGCTAGTCTCTAAAACAGGTACTTGCGCGCTCATGGTCTCAGCCACTGATCATTTCCTCGACATCGTCTGGATGCAATGCTGACCGCTCTGGACGAAACTTTCGCCATGTGGAACTAGACTTGGCAGGTCAAGCACGCGCATTCGAAGCGGGGGATCGATTTTCTTTAACCGACGGTAGAAGAACGTTCAGAGGATTTCTCGAAGTGATCGGCGATCCACCGGTGATGAAATCCCGGAGGATCCACCAGAATACTCTCGGATTGCGGCGTGCTTGCGTAAGCGAATAAGGCAGCCAGCCGTGGCCAAAAGGCACGTAGACGCGCACTGGCACATCCAATTCACCGGCGACCTGCAAAGCCGGCTTCATCGGAAGGCCGTACAACAGCTCTACGGAGCATGGAGTACCAGCTTGGCGAAGGCGCTCAAGAGCTGCTCGCGCGAGTTTCGGATCGTGTGTAGCTACGGCAACAAAACGCGCGCGACCCGCCAGCCGGTCAATAACGTTCAGATAGCCTTCCGAGGGATTCATCTCTCGATGTTGAGGGTCCGGCCATTGTCCTTTGACCACTCGAACGTGTAAACCGAGATCCACAGCAATATCTGCGTCAGCGACGCTTCTCAACCACCGGCCGGGCAAAGTGCAGCCTAGATGCGGATAGGAACGCGCCGCGCGCGTAATCATGGAAAAGGTTCGATCGGCTGTTTCGTGTTCGAGGGAATCGAAATGGAGAAGAGTATTCGTGTGGCGGGCTTGCTCCAACACGTCATTCAGAAGCGCCATGTCATAGTTCAGCGGAGGAAGTTTGATAGACAGATAACAATCCATCTTCTCGTTGGCAAGGAGAGCGAGTGCGGAAGTATAAGCATCCACTATCCGTCTCGGTATATCGCTCTCGATATTCCAAAAACAGATGGTACCGCCGATGTCCATACCGCGGAGACGCCGGCATGCGCTCATGGCATCGCTGAGCTCAGGTCCAGCAATGTAGGCCTTGGCGGCGTGCTTCGCGATGGCCTCCCAAGCGGACCAGATCGTCTTGTTGAGCCTGCGGCTCATTTCTTTTTTCTTTTCATGGCCGCTTCAAACCGTCGCAGCACCGCCTGGGATGCATCCGCTGCCAGGGCGGCAACGCCCCTCACCCGGAAGGGGTAAGCCCGAATCGTTACGGTTTGAATCTCATCCTGCGTCCAGATGCGTGTCCACTTATCGGCGTTTCCTAGAAATTCATAAGACACGAGCCCCCTCGAAGCCGCGTAGCGGACGGTCTCTGCAATGAGCAACATGCCGGGCGAGCATCGCGCAAACTCTTCGCGGTGGCCAATCTTTAGAAGCCAGAAACCGCCCGCGCATTCCAGTGCAAACTGCATCGCAGCGGCTTTCCTGCCAACTCGCAAGAAACACAGCCGCAAGATTCCCGCCGCGCTTGCCAGGGCAGCGTAGTGCCGGTAGAACTTGGCGCGCAACCTGTCGTGGGCGAGTGCGCTTCCTTCACTTCCCTTCCAGTTTGCAGCCTCAACTTCCAGAGCCTCTTCAAGAATCGGCCCGAGCTGCGAGGGAGTGGGAGACAGTATTTGATAACTGAGCGGGCCGATTTTCTCAGCGTTTCTAGCGGCTCGCCGCAAATCCGAGCGACGCCCGCTACTGAGCTGGCTCTCTGGTTTCCGCCAACCCAGATGTAACAAGATGCGAGGATATGGTTGAGCTTTACGTAGAAGTACCAGCCCATGGCCGCGATAGGCTTCTCGAATCGCGACGATTGTCGGCGAATCAGCGGGGATTCTGTCTAGAAAAAGGGGGAAGCCTGTTGTGGCGAGTGCGTCGGCGAGATTCTTAAGAGCTACGGGATCGGAAAACACCAGATCGGTAGGCTCGCGAAGAATCTTGACTCCGAGATATTCGAGTCGGCCAAGAATCCCTTTGGTGCGGACAAGCGGCGCGATGGCCCCTGTTTGCGAGCCCGTTTTCACGACGACGAAATGGAGTTCGCCGTCGAGAGGCAAGGTGGCGCAGCAGGATTCGCTCCAAAGATATTGTTGGATTGGGCTTGTGAGATCGCCTTCAAGAGCCCGCCAAAATGGAGCCATATCGTCGAATTGGCTCGGGCTGGCAGTCGGTTGAACCTCGTTTCTATTTTCGTCGTGGCTGGCGTTTGTGCTGAGCGGAACCTGCTCCGGGCGCGCCGGTGCGATCTCGTGATTCAGAATTAGCGAGTTGTCAGCGTGATGCATACCGGGGCATTCTGTTGACAGCCGGAACGAGAGGTTGCGGACGCAGAATTGTGGCGCGCGTGGAAGCCCGACTTGGGCGCGGGTAGTAGACTCTTATTCTGCTCTTACGATAATCTTTAGGTTCAAATGCGCGGCAAACGGGAATTTTTAGCACGTATGTGCTCCCGAACAGGGCTCACCAGAGTGCTGGAAACCATGCCCCAGCGCCGCTCTTTGATCGTTCTGAATTACCACCGCATCGGAAACGCGGACGAGACTCAGTTCGACTCGGGCGTATTCTCAGCCACGGCTGAACAACTTGATTCGCAAATCGCTTATTTGAAACGTCTTTTTCATCTGGCTACTTTAGAGGAATTGTTCGCCATAATGGGCGGTGACTCCCCGCGGGGGACGAGTGTGCTCATCACCTTTGACGATGGATACCTGGATAACTACACTCTGGCATTCCCGATCCTCCGCTCGCATGGTGTGCAGGCCGTGTTCTTCCTGCCCACTGCCTTCATCGGCACAGGGAAATTGCCCTGGTGGGACGTGATTGCCTACATGATTAAACGAAGTGTGAAGAAGAGAATCCATCTCGAATATCCGGAACCTCTGAACTTTGATCTAATAGACGAAGGCGGAAAGGCCGTTAGCACGCAGATCCTCCGCCTCTTCACGCAGCCTGCTGTGAAAGATCCCGAGCGATTCCTAAAGGACCTCGAGAAAGAATGCGAAGTATCGCGACCCACAAGTGCGACCGAACGCTGTTTCCTGGACTGGGAAGAAGCCCGCGACATGCAGCAGAACGGCATGGCGTTCGGTTCTCATACCCACAGCCATGAGATCTTAACCAAGCTTTCACCCGAGTTGCAGCTGGAGGAAGCTCGCCATTCGCGGGAGATATTGGAACGTGAGCTTAACCGGCGGGTCGATGTCCTCGCCTATCCTGTCGGACTCAAGCATTGTTTCTCCGCCGAAACCATAAGCGCCTTAGAACAAACAGGTTATCGCGCAGCTTTTTCTTTCTACGGAGGGTCGAACCATCCGGGAGAGATTCGGCCATTCGACATACGACGTTATGGCGTCGCTGATCTGAGCCATGCCCGTTTCCGGTTGCAAACAACTTTTAGAGCGATCACCGGTGCTGGTTCGTTCTGAAGACGCTTTACTAGTCTTGACAAGAAAGCCCTTGCGGTTTGAAGGAAACCGACGGTCCATTCTGGGAGCTGGGACTGGAATTCTAAGCAAGTCCTGCATTTACTTTAGCTTACGCCAAGCCCTAAAGAGAGTTTTGCCTCGTTTCTCGCTAATATTCATGGCCGGATTCCCGAACCCTATCCTTATTCCTAAAACAGACACAATGGACACTTGGGGACAGCATTTGGGCAGTTCCCCATTTTTGGACTGTTGGGCAGATGTATTCGCCGCGGCACTCCTGTATTCAACATAACCAGGGGCGCGTGTTCCATTTGGGCACGGAGCTTAGATAGAAGCCGGAGCCAAATGTTGAGTGCTTGCCGTCCGTCACGGACTCAAGAGTTGTTAGTGTTTCTCCTAACTGTCCTCTTGGGGAGCTTCTCTCTTGCAGGATGCGCTGGTTTGACGAGCGCCAACAACCCTGCGAGCAATCCTAAAGGCAATGGCTCGTCGACGCCACCTTCCATTACATCGCAACCGGCCAGTGCAAACGTTACAGTCGGGCAAACAGCGAGTTTCTCTGTGGCAGTGACGGGCACGGCCCCGTTCAGCTACCAGTGGTTAAAGAACGGAACCGCGGTAAGTGGTGCGACTTCTTCTGCATATACGACTCCGCCCACGACGGATGCCGACAATCGTGCGTTGTTTGTGGCAGTTGTTAGCAACAGCGCGGGCAGCGCGACCAGTAACGCCGCCACTCTTAATGTTGCCGACGCCGCTGTCGTCGCTGTCGAGGTGAACCCAACCAGTGCAACAGTGGCATCGGGAAGCACGCAACAGTTTTCGGCTGCTGTTAGTGGCACTGCGAACACGGCGGTCACTTGGAAGGTCGGTGGCACGGGTTGTAGCGGCGCGGCGTGTGGTACCATTTCGGTGGGCGGCCTTTACACCGCACCGGCGAGTGTACCTTCTCCCGCCACCCTCAGTGTTACAGCGACTAGCGTGGCGGACCCAACCAAATCGGCTTCGGCGAGCATTAGCGTTGTCGTTGCGACTGCAGTTTTGCTCAGCATTAGCCCCACGACTGCTTCCGTTCCGACTGCCGGCTCAGGCTCCTTCGCAGCAACGGTGACA
>Ga0210395_10000093_pt1 | contig 71933 bp, 69 predicted proteins | sample IncBWH4OmetaG_FD_150861 | JGI IMG/M metagenome (GOLD analysis project Ga0210395, IMG submission 150861) | Forest soil microbial communities from Barre Woods Harvard Forest LTER site, Petersham, Massachusetts, United States - Inc-BW-H-4-O ...
AGATATGGGTAAAGATCAGCCCTTAAGGGAGGGGAGGATCTCAAGAAACATAAGCCAGCTAGCCTTGTTGGTTGTTAGCCAGACTTGTGCCGGTCTTGGCGGTCGTCGAACGATGGCTGGCGCGGGTGTATCGGTGGCGGCGACCCGGAGAGGACGGAACAGATGGGCATTCTGGAGGCTGCAAAGCCTGCAATTATCATTTGCACGCGAGACCGCGCACGCGCCACTGCGTTCTACCGCGACACGCTGGGGCTTAGACTGGCCTACGAGGACAATTTCGCCGCGGTTTTCAACGTTGGCGGAGTCACATTACGCGTCTCTACGGTGGCCGATTTCACGCCGCATGAGCACACCATAGTCGGATTCAACGTGCCGGATGTGCCAGCGACCGTACAAGCCCTGCGCGAAAAGAGCGTAACCTTCAACATTTACCCGCGCTTGAACCATGACGAACTGGGGATCTGGACCGCGCCTGGAGGCACCCTGCGCGTGGCTTGGTTTAAGGACCCGGATGGCAACGTGTTAAGCGTGACAAACGCTTGAAACAGGTCTGCGTGCCATCGGATTGAAAATGAGCCATGATCTTGTGCGAATCTTGTGCGTCTGGTGCGATCCTTCGTTGACCGTTGGCCCGCTCGACCCGTATAATTGATGTTTGTCTCTACAGCTTGGAGGGCAGATGTACGCCGTTATTCAAACCGGGGGTAAGCAGTATCGCGTCGCACCGGGCGACACCATTCGCATCGAGCGCGTCACGGGCGAAGTGGGCGAAAACGTGACGTTTGGCAAGGTGCTCGCCGTCCACACCGACGAAAAGAAAGTCGTCCTCGGCGACGGCGCTTCCAAAGCCAGCGTGAGCGGCAAGATCGTCGCGCAAGGCCGCGCCAAGAAAATCACCGTGCTCAAGTTCAAGAAGGGCAATCAGTACAAGATTTCTCGCGGCCACCGGCAGAATTTCACGGCCGTCGAGGTAAGCGAAATCAAGCTGTAGTCTCCGAGGAACCAAAGTCCTTTCACTTGGGTTTTCTGAGATAAAGTCTTCAAGAAAAAAGGAAATTCGTCATGGCACACAAGAAAGGCGGCGGCTCCTCTACAAACGGCCGCGATTCTCACGGACAACGGCTCGGCGTAAAGCGCTTCGGCGGCCAGCTCGTCAACGCTGGCACGATTCTCGTGCGCCAGCGCGGTACGCGGCACCAGGCCGGCGAAAACGTTGGCCAGGGCAAGGACGACACGCTCTTTGCGCTCGTCACCGGCTACGTGAAGTTCACCGACAAGGGCCGCCAGGGCCGCTTCATCAGCGTCCAGCCAGACAAGCAAGCCGAGCCAGCGCAAGTAATCAATTAACCGCAGGCGCCGAACGGGCGACGTTTCAACCGGCAATATATCTTCAGCCGTCCGGATTCTCCCGGACGGCATTTTTCTTCGCGCCTTGATCACTGGGCGGAGACGCAGCTCAACGGTCCGCCGGGAAAGAATTTTTCGTACGCGCTCCGTCCATGTGCGGGAATGATCCGAAGCTCCGGCAGCTTTTCGTGCAGCTCACTAAGCCGGGCGACGATTTGATTGGCCAGCGCTTCGTCGTTGTCACTGTCCCGCAGAATGAGCGATTTGCCGACGCGCTCTTCAAATCCGCGTGCATCATCGACGGCGTCGCCCACGTAAAACAGGCGGCGGTTGGGAGACAGGTTCACGAAGATACCAACGCTCCCGGGCGTATGTCCGCGCAGCGGTACGACGATCACCGATCCGTCCTTATAGAGGTCGGCGCTCTCGTCGAAAGTTTCGTAAGGCTGAGGCTCAAAACGCAAAGTTGGCGCGCCGGGCGCAGGGAACTGGGCCACCTGCGTTCGAATGACGTAACCCTTTGCTTGGACACTGGGATCGTTTGCAAATTGCAATTCTTCCTGCGAAAGAAGGACAGGCAATCGGGGCAAGTCCATCAGCCCGCCGGAATGATCGAGATGCGCGTGAGAAAGAATCACCCAGCGCAATTTTGCAGGGTCTTCTTTCACCCGGCGCAGCAATTCAGAGAGCGGAACATCGGGCTTCAACTGCCCGGCCAGAAATCTGAGTTTCGACCAGGTTAGGAAAGGATAGCCGCGGATCTCATCGTCAAAGTGGCTGGAGTTGCCCGTGTCGATCAGCAAATCGCCCGCGGGGTGCCGCACCAGAATGCTTCCCGCCGTCGACCCGAAGGAAAAGTTGCTGAACGTTTTCCCAGTCTCGATCCAGCAAGCGGAGAGTCCGGGCAAAGACGCGATGGAAGGAGCGACAAGCGCATGGGGCGCAGCGGGCCCGAGCGATGTTCGCCGAAAGTACAAAACATAAAAAGCCGCGCAGAGCGCTGCAAGAGCGATTAACAAAAGTAGCAGCGATCGCTTCAGCCATTTGTTCACGGCAGACATGGTTTTCTTGGCGCGGCCACCGACTATCGAGTGTCCATCGGTTATGCAGTATCGAGCGTTCGCTTATGCTATCGTTTTTAAAGGCAGCCGCCTAGCGGCCGCCTTTCTTGGAGCGTGATTCTCGTGTTTGTTGACGAAGCTAAAATCCTAGTGAAGGCCGGCAGCGGCGGCAACGGCTGCGTCGCGTTTCGCCGCGAAAAATTCGTCCCCCGCGGCGGCCCGTCCGGAGGCGACGGCGGACACGGCGGCAGCATCTATCTCGAAGCGAATCCCAACGACAACACGCTGCTGCGCTACCGCTACAATCGCGAATTCAAGGCTGATCGTGGCCGTCACGGCGAAGGATCGAACTGCACCGGCCACTCCGGCTCGGACATGATCCTGCTGGTTCCCGTCGGCACGCTGGCTTACGATGAACAGACCGGCGAAACCATTGCCGACCTGGCGGTTCCCGGACAGCGCGTGCTGATCGCCGAAGGCGGCCGCGGCGGTCGCGGCAATCAAAACTTTGCCAAGCCCTGGCACCAAGCCCCCCGCGAACACGAGGACGGCTCTCCCGGGGAAGAGCGGCATCTCCGTCTCGAACTGAAGCTTCTCGCCGATGTCGGTCTCGTAGGCTTTCCAAACGCAGGCAAATCCACTCTGATTTCCGTAATTTCTGCCGCGCGTCCGAAAATCGCGAACTATCCGTTTACCACGCTCGCGCCAAACCTGGGCGTCGTCAATGCCGACGGCGGCACCGGTGGCCACGGCACCGAACTCGGCCGCACGTTTGTCGTCGCCGATCTCCCGGGCCTTATCGAAGGTGCACATCTAGGCGCCGGCCTCGGTATCCGTTTCCTCCGCCACGTCGAGCGCACACGCCTCATCGTCCATCTAATCGACACGAGCGATTACAACGTGGATGATCCGGTGCACTCCTTCGAAGTCATCAACGGGGAGCTCGAAGCGTTCAGCCCTTCCCTGGTCGAAAAACCCATGATCGTCGTCGCCACCAAGCTGGATGCCACGACCGACCGCACGCGGCTGGAAGCGCTTAAGGAGTTTTCGAAGGAGCGTAATCTGGAATTCCACTCCATTTCCGCTGTTGCCGGTGACGGCGTGAAAGAACTGGTCCGTTCCATCGCCAATGCGCTGGACAAGATTCCTCGCCCGGCGCAGGAAACAACTTTGGACTTGCCAGCTGCTTCAGGAGAAATTGGCGAGAACGCGTCCGGACACGATTCCCTGCCAACGCCGGTCAAGAATTCGTGACAGAATTAACCGCAGGCACCTCTCGGGAGGCGCATTGACCACCGCGCTGGCGCATCGCACCGCCGCAAAACATCATCCGCGTCGTATCGCGCTGTTCGGCGGCTCCTTCGATCCCATTCACAACGGCCACCTTGCCGTGGCCCGCGCCGCCGACCGCCGCTTCAATTTCGACGAAATCCATTTCATCGCCGCAAGCCGCCCGCCGCACAAACTCAAGCAGCACCTCGCTCCCTTCCCGCACCGTTTCGCCATGACCTCGCTCGCGTGTTCCGAGCATCCGCACTTCGTTCCGTCGCTCGCCGAGGCCGGCGAAGACTTCAGCGGCTCGCAGCTGCACTATTCCGTGGATACGGTGCGTTATTTCCGCCACGCCTACAATGGCCACGGCGACCGAATTTTCTTCATCATCGGCGCCGACGCTTTCCTCGACATTCCCGTTTGGAAGGAATACGAGACGCTCCTCGGCCTTTGCGATTTCATCGTCGCGAACCGTCCTGGAATTCGCGCGGAAGCCTTGCGGCTGGTCATTCCCCCGGATCTGATGGGCCGCCGCGACCTCAAAAAAAATGGAGAAGCACCACCATCGCCGGTGGTGGCGCATCTTCAGAACACCAACGTCTACCTGCTCGAATCCGTTTCTATCGACGTCTCCGCGACCGACATCCGCCGCCGCGTCAACCGCGGCCAGTCCATTCATGGACTTGTCTCCGTGCGCGTCGAGGAATACATTCTCAAACAAGGCCTATACCGGTGAAATTAGACTCTCTGCCACAAGGCGTCCGCCTGGCGGTCGAAGCGGCGCAAAACAAGAAAGCTGCAGGAATAACCGTTCTCGATCTCAGTGGCGTCGGAGCTTTCACCGATTACTTCGTGATCTGCACCGGCTTCAGCACGCCACAAGTCGAAGCCATCTGCAGCGAAGTCGAAGAGCAGCTTGAAAAACATCTTCACCGTTCCCCAAAACACCGCGAAGGTCGCGGCTCCGCGGAATGGGCGCTGATCGATTTCGGCGGCTTCATCCTGCACGTTTTCAGCGAGCAAGCCCGCCGATATTACGACCTCGAACGCCTGTGGCGCTCCTCGCCAAAGCTGGAAATCCCCGACGAACCTGGGGTCGCCGCGCGCAACCGTTCCTTCGGTGATCCCCAGGCCGCTGGCGAAGCCTATTCCAAATGAGCACGGAGCGATTGCCGTGGGTCGCGGAAGACCCCGCTTCCGAGCGTCTTCTCGAACTCGCGCAAAAGGTCGCCACCGCCGCTACGACACTCCTCATCAGCGGTGAAAGCGGTACAGGCAAAGATCATCTCGCACGCCTCATTCATGAACTTGGCCCCCGGCGCGACGCGCCTTTCTTGAAAATTGACTGCGCCAGCCTTCCGCCAAATCTGGTGGAAAGCGAGCTCTTCGGCCACGAACTCGGCGCATTCACCGGCGCCGTTGAGCGCAAGCTCGGCCGCCTGGAGCTGGGCGGAACTGGCACCATCGTTCTTGACGAAGTTGCCGCTCTGACGCCCGGCGCGCAATCGAAACTGCTGCGCGTTTTGCAGGAGCGCACCTTCGAGCGGCTCGGCGGCACGGAAACGCTACGCATCGAAGCGCGCGTCGTGGCGTTAACCAACGTCGATTTGCCGGCTGCCGTCGCCAGCGGGCACTTTCGCGAAGACCTGTATTTCCGCCTGAACGTCCTCGCGCTGACCGTGCCGCCGTTGCGCGAGCGGCGCGCGGACATCCAGCCTCTTGCCGATCATTTACTAGCTGCGTTGCGCTCCATCCACGGCCACCCTGGCTCGCAGCTCAGCGAACCCGCGCGCCGCATGCTCGGAACCTACGCGTGGCCCGGCAACGTTCGCGAACTACGAAACTGTCTGGAACGCGCCATCGTTTTTTCCCGCAGCGACACGCTCGAGCCCGCCGATTTTCCTGACAATATTCGCGCGGCGGCCTCCGGAGCCGCCGGCTCTATCGCCGGCCTGCGTTCCCTCAATGAGGTCGAACGCGAAGTGATCGCTGCTACCCTCGAAGCCACTCACTACCGCATCAGCCGTGCCGCCGAAGCCCTCGGCATCAGCCGCAAAACCCTGCTCGAGAAACGCAAGAAATACGGATTAAAGTGAAGATTCGCCTGCTCATGCTCGGCAAGACGCGGCGCGCGGAATTGCGCGCGGTGATAGATGACTATGTGCAGCGCATCAGGCGCCATGCGCCCATTGAGGTCACCGAGGTTCGCGACGGCGAGGCGGTGATCAGAAAACTCGACGCAGATCGCGCTGCCACAGCGGTTCTGCTCGATGCCCTGGGGAAGAATCTTGATTCCAAAGCTTTCGCGAGATGGCTCGGCGAACTCCGCGACCGCGGAACGCGCGAGATCATTTTCGTCTGTGGTGACGCCGACGGTTTCCCCGCTGCCGTGCGCGAACGTGTTCCGCAGAAAACTTCTCTCAGCTCCCTCACCTACTCCCACGAGCTTGCACGCGCCATGCTTGCCGAGCAGCTCTACCGCGCGTTCGCCACGCTCTCCGGCAGCCCCTATCCGAAATAGCCGCGCTGGTGTAAAACTTAGGCATTATGTCGATCCGCATGGTTGCCGATCAGGACCAGCCTTCCGCCGCGATTGAAATTTCGCTCGAACAGCCGCTGCCCGATTACGACTTGCTCCAGCTTGACCAGCCCACCCCTCGCGATGTCGATGCCATTCTCGTCTCGCAAGGCTTTCGCGATCTAATCGATGACGCCCGCGGCGTCTTAATGGACCTCCTCGTTCATCCTCCGTTCCAGGCCAACTCTCCGGAGCACGCCAATCTCGATTTCACGCATTCCGCTCCGCTGGCATTCGAACTCACGCAGCTTACTGGCGCCATCTGCCCCGGCGACGACGAGGTTTACCGCCCGGGCTTGTGGATCGTCCTCCGCGACACGCACGCCAAGCCCAAAACATCGCTGCCCGCCGCCACCCAGGAACGCATCACCGCCATTGCGGCGGAACTGGCGAAGCGTCTTCAGCTCGGCTAAGTGTGCGGTGCGGAGAAAAGGCTCATGGAACGCCCCCGTCAGCGTAGTGGTTATGGGCGCAGCGAGCTTTTTGCTTGGGATTCTGCTTTTTGCGGCAAGTGGACGCGGGGCTTGGGGGTGGCCCGGGCATTCCTAGACCTATCGTCGATGGCCTTGGCCAGCTCGAAACTCTGAGTGAGAATCGCGGAGACGCAGCCAAGGCCCCCTGGCTTGACTTTGGCCCGGAGGAATCTCCACACTCTACTGTTTTCGTCGCGCCGCGTTTTCATTCCGTGGGGTGCTGAGGCTCTGGGACATGCGGGAAGAGAAGGGATTGCTCATTGTTTACACCGGGCCGGGCAAGGGCAAGACCACTTGCGCGCTGGGCACGGCGTTCCGCGCCGTGGGCCAGGGGCTGCGCGTACTGATGGTTCAGTTCATCAAGGGATCGTGGCATTACGGGGAACTCGACGCTGCCAAAATGCTGGGCGACGATAAGTTTCAGATTCGGCCCATGGGGCGGGGATTTGTGAAAATCGGCGGCGCGGAAACCGATCCGGCGGACATCAAACTGGCGAAGGAATGCTGGGAAGCCGGGCGCGAAGCGATCTACGGAGGAAAGTACGATCTAGTTGTGCTGGACGAAATCAACTACACCATCAGCTACAAAATGCTGGACGCGGGCGAAGTGGTAGAGGCGCTGAAAAACCGGCCCGAGCCCGTGCACGTGATTTGCACCGGCCGCAACGCGCATCCGCAGCTTGTCGAGTTGGCCGACCTGGTTACGGAGATGCGCGAGGTGAAACACCCCTACACCAAGGGTATACTGGCTCAGCGGGGAATTGACTACTAGTAACGACGCGGGGAAGTAGCCTCGCAACTGTAGTTGTCGGCGGTGCATACTAACGATCGCGAACGGACGATCGTCAACTTTTTCCTATGGCCTGGTTTAAGCGAGACAAAAAATCGATCGATGCGGCTACGCCTCCGGAAGAGCGCCGCGTACGCACGGAGGGGCTGTGGGTCAAGTGCGAGTCGTGCCGCACGATCGTTTTTCGCAAGGACCTGGAAGCTAATCTCTTTGTCTGCCCCAAGTGCCAATTCCATTTCAAGATGAACGCCAAGCAGCGCCTGGAAATGCTGCTCGACTCTCGCTGGACGGAACACGACGCGGGTATGACGTCCACGGACCCGCTCAAGTTTGTCGACACCAAGCCCTACGCCGTGCGCCTTAGGGAAGCCCGCAAGAAGCTGGGCATGAATGACGCCGTCATCAGCGTGGAAGGCCGTCTCAATGGCCGCGGGATCGTCTGCTGCGCGATGGAATTTGGTTTTATCGGTGGCTCGATGGGCGCAGTTGTAGGAGAAAAGGTAACGCGCGCGATCGAATTGGCCATCGAGACGCGCCAGCCGCTTGTGGTCGTCTCCTGCTCCGGCGGTGCGCGCATGATGGAGGGCACCATCAGCCTCATGCAACTCGCCAAAGTCTCGGCGGCGCTCGCCAAGCTCGACGAAGCCAAGCTGCCTTACATCTCACTTCTCACCGACCCAACCACCGGCGGCGTCACAGCCAGTTTCGCCATGCTCGGCGACATTAATATCGCGGAGCCCGGCGCGCTGATCGGGTTTGCGGGCCCTCGCGTGATTGAGCAGACCATTCACCAAAAACTTCCTGAAGGCTTTCAGCGCTCGGAGTTTCTTTTGGAACACGGGTTTCTCGACGCCGTCGTCCACCGCAAAGACCTAAAGGCCTTCATCGCCAACTCCTTCGATCTTCTCCTGAGCTGAAATGAATTACCAGGCCGCGGTCCGCTATTTGCTTTCGCTGGGCAGGGAATTGGCGGCGCCGACGCAGGCCGCGGCGGCGAAATTCGACCTCGAAAACATCACCATCCTTGCCGAGCGACTTGGCCGGCCGGACCGAGCCTATCCCTCGGCGCATATTGCGGGAACCAACGGCAAGGGTTCGACGGCTGCCTTTCTCGAGTCCATGCTCCGCCGCTCCGGCTTTCGCACCGGACTCAACACCTCGCCGCATCTGGAAAAAATCAACGAACGTATTCGCGTGAACGGCGAGGAGATCAGCGACCAAGCGTTTGCCGAAGCGTTTACGCGGATTCAGGCTTTGAACGAGGAGCTGCTCGCGGCCGGCAAACTTCGCGCTCATCCGACGTACTTTGAGTGCGTCACCGCGATGGCCTTTGAATACTTTGCGAGCGAACGGGTTGACTTTGGCGTTTTCGAAGTGGGGCTTGGCGGCCGGCTGGACGCCACGAATATTTTGACCCCCGTCGTCAGCGTGATCACACGCGTCGATTTCGATCACGAAAGTTTTCTTGGGCATTCCCTGGCGGAAATCGCCTTGGAAAAAGCGGGCATTCTCAAGCCGGGAGTTCCGCTCATCCTGGCTGAGCAACGGCCGGAAGCTCTTGAAGTCATCCGCGCGCGCGCCACCGAGCTTGGCTGCCCGGTGATCGAAACCAGAGCGGCATTCCGCATCGAAAAGGAATGGACGGAAAACGGATGCAGCCGCGCCAGCGTCACGGAAAATCGATCCGGCTGGTCATTTGAGCTTTCTCCGCAGCTTCCCGGAAAATTTCAAATACAAAACAGCCTCAACGCCGTCGCCGCCGCGCGTTATCTTCAAAAGCGCGGCTATCGTATTTCTGACGACTCGATCGCGCAGGGCATCGCGGAAACCGTTTGGCCCGGACGTCTCGAAAAGCTCCAGTCAGACCCGGACGTGTACCTCGACGGTGCGCACAACCCTTCCGCCGCCAGAGAACTCGCCGCTTTCTTGGAGCGATACCTTGCTGGCCGCAAAATTTGGCTGGTCTTTGGAGCGCTGCGCGACAAAGCCGTCGACGAAATGGCAGGTGTTCTTTTTCCGCTTGCCGCCGAAGTAGTCTTCACGCAGCCGCGTACCTCGCGCGCCATTTCCGTCACCCGGCTTGCCGAAATCACGTCTCACGACGCCGCTCGCTTCGCGGTCGTTCCTGAGCCAGAAGCGGCTCTCGAACATGCCCTCAGCCGGGCCGCTCCGCACGACGCCATCGTTGTCGCCGGGTCGCTCTACCTCGTCGGCCAACTGCGCCACTACTGGAGAAACCGCGCGCAGGTCGCCGCGCACTGAAAAAGACCGTAGAATATGGCGCTCGGGTGATACCTTCCCCTGAGGTGCGGCGAGGCAATTGACCTAGCAACAAGACTGGCCTGGTGTGGCACTGCCGTGTCGGAGTATTTACGCCGTGGAGAAAAGGAATTAACTTCTCGCGTGAAAAGAAATAGCCGAAAAAACTCACAACCCCTGGTGGGCATTATCATGGGCTCGTCTTCTGATTGGGAGACGATGGAACACGCCGTCACAACGCTCCAAGAGCTCGGCGTGCCTTACGAGACGCGCGTCGTTTCCGCTCACCGTACTCCGGACCTTCTTTTTGAATACGCGGCGAGCGCCGAGAAGCGGGGCATCGAAGTGATTATTGCCGGCGCGGGCGGCGCCGCCCATTTGCCGGGCATGACGGCTTCGAAGACGGTGCTGCCCGTTCTCGGCGTGCCCGTGGAATCGAAAGCATTGAAGGGCCTCGATTCTCTGCTTTCCATTCAGCAGATGCCTGGAGGCGTTCCCGTCGGCACGCTGGCGATTGGCAAGGCCGGAGCCATCAACGCCGCTCTTCTCTCTGCTGCCATCCTGGGAAGCAAATACCCGCACATCCGCGAAGCGTTGCGCAAATTTCGCGGCGCGCAAACGGCGCGCGTTCTATCCAATCCTGATCCGTCAGCCGCGGGTTTTCCCCAGAAAAAAAGGCCGCAGAAGAAGAGGAAGCGCGCGTGAGCATCGGCATCCTCGGCGGCGGACAACTTGGGTACATGCTGGCTCTGGCCGGCTATCCACTTGGGCTGCGATTCCGCTTTCTCGATCCGTCTCCCGAAGCTCCGGTCGGACGGATCGCTCCGCGCGTCACCGGCGATTTTACCGATCGCGCTGCGCTGGAGAAATTTGCTCACGGGCTTGAAGTCGTTACCTACGAGTTCGAGAACGTACCCGTGGATACCGTCCATTTTCTTGCCAAAAAGGTTGCGGTGTTTCCGCCGCCTCGCGCGCTTGAGGTGGCGCAGGATCGCCTGCGTGAAAAGGAATTGTTTGTGAAGCTGGGAATCGCCACCACGGAATTTGCTTCCGTCCCGGTTGCCTATGATCTCGATTCGGCGGTGAAAAAAGTGGGGCTGCCGGCGGTGCTCAAGACCCGACGAATGGGTTACGACGGGAAGGGGCAATGGATTCTGGGGACTGCGGAAGACGTGAAGATCGCGAAAGACGGATTGCCGAAGCAGCCGTTTACCGTGGAACGTTTTGTCCCCTTCACCAGAGAGCTTTCTGTGCTTGCCGTGCGCGGCAAGGCGGGTGAGACGGCTTTCTATCCGCTGGTTGAGAATCACCACCGCAACGGCATTCTGCGTCTCTCGCTGGCTCCCGCGCCAGCGGTGGGTCCCGAGATTCACATGGCTGCCGAAGATGCGGCGCGCAAGGTGCTCGAAGCCCTGAACTATGTGGGCGTACTGGCTATCGAGTTTTTCGAATGCGATGGCCAACTGCTGGCGAATGAGATGGCTCCGCGGGTGCATAACTCAGGGCATTGGACGATCGAGGGCGCCGTGACGAGCCAGTTTGAAAACCATCTACGGGCTATTTGCGGCCTGCCCCTGGGCTCGACCACCGCGATCGGGGTCTCCGCGATGATCAATCTCATTGGGGAAGTGCCGGAATCGGCTCAGGTGCTGGCCATTCCGTCGGCTCATCTTCATCTTTACGGCAAAGAGCCCCGCCCTGGCCGCAAACTCGGCCACGTTACGCTCCGCGCGCCGTCTTTCGAGCAGCTCACCAGCCGTTTTCGAAGCCTTCCGGGCTTTTTCCAGCGGCCGGACTTTTGCCTGGATAGGACTGGCCGCCAAAGCAAGTCTCCCGTGGCTTGATGTATCTCCCAGCATGGGCTGGGCGGGCTGGGTTGCCGCACTCTCCCGCGAATGCTACGATTTGGGATTCCATGAGCCCCGAAACTCTCAACCGGCCCCGTGTGGGCATCCCCTGGCGAACGTCTGAAGAGGAAGCCCACGACAATCGCCCGAAGATTGCCAATTACGAGCAGGCCGTGCGTCGCGCGGGCGGCGAACCAGTACTTGTCCCACTGACCGACCGGGAACAGCAGAGTTACCTACTGCCGAACCTGGACGGGTTCGTTCTCCCCGGCAGCCCCGCGGATGTCGAACCTGCCGAATATGGCGCGGTGAATGACGGCAAGTGTGCGCCTGCCGACTTGCCGCGTGAAGAGGCCGACCGAGCCATCCTCGCGCATGCTTTTGCCGCGAGGAAGCCAGTGCTGGCCATCTGCTATGGGTGCCAGCTACTGAATGTCTATCTGGGCGGGACGCTCATTCAGGACCTGCGTTCAGAGCTTGGAACGACGGCGGCCCACCAGAAGAAAGACCTGTCGCCGGAACCGCACGACGATCCTATCCACGGCGCCAAGTTCCTGCCGCAGAGCCGGCTGGCCGGGCTGGCCTCGGGCGAACAGGCGCAGATCAACAGTTCGCACCATCAGGCCATCCGGAAGCCGGGGAAGAATTTGCGCGTCACGGCGCACTCCACGGACGGAATTATTGAGGGCGTGGAGTGGACCGGCGACGCGAATTGGGTTGTCGGCGTTCAGTGGCATCCGGAGCGCATGTTTGGCGATGCCTTTTCTGAACGGTTGTTCCGCGATTTCGTTGGCGCGGCTCGCGGCGCCGTGGTCCAAAAGACGTAAGCGCTGGCGGTTCGATTTTTATCTTTAAAATCATTGGGGGACTGGATGATTTCACTCGCAGGGAAGGCGGCACTGATTACCGGTGGTTCGCGCGGAATTGGCGCGGCGGCCGTCAAACTATTTGCCGAGGCCGGAGCGGACGTAATCTTTAGTTACCACAAAGCGAAAGACGCCGCGCTTCAAGTCGAGCAGGAAGCCAAGAAACACGGAACGCGCGTCGAAGCCTTTAAGGCCGATGTCGGGCGCCACCTGGACAACCAGAAACTGGTCGACCAGTGCGTCGCGCGGCTCGGGCGGCTGGATATTGTTGTGGCCAACGCCGGGGTCTGGAATATCGAGGACCTGCCTGTCGAGAAAATGAACGAGAAGCAATGGGATGAAATGATGCGGGTCAATTTAAAGAGCGTTTATTCCATCATTCATTTCAGCGTACCGCAGATGATCAAGCAGAAGTCGGGGAAGATTATTCCGATCACTTCGACGGCGGGGCAGCGTGGCGAGTCGTTGCACACCCACTACGGGGCCAGCAAGGGCGGGGTAATCAGCCTGGTGAAGGGACTGGCGGTTGAGCTTGCGCGGCACAACATTCTTGTGAATTCGGTGGCGCCCGGTTGGGTGGCCACGGACATGTCCAATCCCGTCATTCAGACGAAGGCTGGAGTGAAGGCCGTTGCGACGGCGATTCCGCTCGGACGACCCGCGACCGCGGAGGAAATCGCAGGGCCGATTCTCTTTCTGGCTTCCGACCTGGCCAACTTCCTTACGGGAGAGATCATCAATGTTAATGGAGGTTCTGTCTTGTGCGGTTAAAGCTCGTGCACTTCGCGGTTGCTGCTTTGATTTTCGGCACGATGTTGGCCTTCGAGGCTTCCGCGCAGAATCCGGACGCGATGATGCCGGAGCAGAGCGCCGCCAAGGCTAAACAGATTCTCAGCGACCTTGTGAATGCGCGGGGCGGGGCGGCCTACAACGAAGTCGTCGAAGGCGAGTGCCACGGTACGCGAGCGCAATTTGGCCACAATGGGGCCGTTACAGGGTACGTCGGCTTTACGGACTCGCGTCGCTTCCCGGACAAAGCCCGCTTGGAATATGCGGCGAAGAGTCACAATCTCAAGAGCATCATCAATACCGTGATCGGCGTCGAAGGGCTGGATTGGTCGCATGGCGGGGTCATCGTCGCTTTGTATAACGGTGATCACGGCTGGACTCTCGATCGCAGCGGCGTCACGGAACTGCCGATTACTTCGATTTCCGAATTTCAGGAACAGGCGAAGAGAAACATCGACAATGTGCTGAGAGTGCGCTTGAAAGAGCCGGGTTGGACTTACCGCTTTGGTGGCAGCGATACCGCCGATTTGAAAGAAGTGGATTGGGTGGAATTGACGGACAGTGAAGAGCGGACGTTTCGGCTGGCGGTGGACCATAACACACGTCTTCTGGTGCGCAGCGTCGTCACCACTGTCAACGAAGAGACCCATGAGCGCGACGACGACGTTTCGATCTATACGAACTATCAGTTGAAGGATACCGTGTGGACCCCGATGCAGGTCAGCCGGGATCATAACGGGCGGCGCGCGGCGCAATTTTTTTACGATTCTTGCCGATATAATCCCGGGTTCCCAAGCGATTTCTTCGACAGATCCTCCCTCCAAAAAAAGACCGCCGAGGCCGGAGTCAAGAAAAACAAGAACGACAAGAACTAAGGGGCGCAGCACTAGACATTATCTTTGTCTCCCGGTCTGGTTGACGCGCATGTTTCCAGTGCTGCGATTTTGCTAGACTGGCGCCTCTCTATGAACCTCACTTCTCGTCAACTGCACACGCTCGAATCCATTTGCGATACTTTCGCGCCTCCATCAGCCCATTGGCCTTCCGCATCCGAGATGGGCATTCCCGCAGCGATTGGAAAGGCCCTCGATTTGAATCCACGGCCCGGTGAACGAGCGCAATTTTTGCAGCTTCTCGATCTTTGGGATTCGCATCTCCATAGCTTGCTGACGGCTCGCCGGTGGACTTCGTTTTCTTCGCTTCCGCTCGAAACGCGCATCCGTGTTTTGCTTTCCTGGGCAGACAGTGGGTTCGCCCGTCGCCGCGGCGCGTTTCAGGCTTTGCGGAAAGCGATTGGTTTTCTTTACGTGATGCTCCCGGGAGCCGGCAGCGCGCCGAGTCCAGTTTGGAAACAGTTTGGTTATCCGGGTCCCCTCGGTCGGCAACAACCAAAACCTCGCCCCCTGCGGCCGCTGGTTCCCGTAGTCGATACGGAATTGTCCTCGGACATTTGCATTGTCGGCTCCGGGGCTGGTGGGAGCGTGGCGGCTGCGGTTCTTGCCGCTGGCGGCAAGGACGTGATCGTACTCGAGGCGGGCGCCTACTATGACGATTCTGATTTCGATGGCGCGGAGCTTGGGGGATTCCAGCGGCTGTATTTGGAAGGCGGGTTTGCGGCCACCGCGGATCAGAGTGTCGGCTTATTGGCCGGCGAGTGCCTGGGAGGGGGAACGGTCATTAACTATTGCACATCGTTTCGAACGCCGGACGATGTGCGCGGCGAATGGGCCGCTGCGGGCGTGCCCTGGTTTACGAACGAGGAGTACACCAGAAATCTCGATGCCGTGTGCGCGCGGCTCTCGGTGAACCTGGACCACAACCGCGTCTCGGCACGGGAACAAGTTTTCGAGCGCGGGCTGCACAACCTGGGCTGGCATGCGGCGGCCATGCCGCGCAACGTGGTCGGCTGCGAACAGGGCAAAGTTTGTGGTTACTGCGGTTACGGCTGCTCGCTTGGTGCAAAGCAATCCGGCACGAAGACTTGGCTTGTCGATGCGCAGCACGCCGGCGCCCGATTGGTTACCGAGACACGCGCATGGCGCGTTCGAATCGAAGCGGGAGCGGCCGCCGGCGTGGACGCTCGTTCGCGGAACGGTAGTCGCGTCACGATTCGATCGAAAGCTGTGGTCACTGCCTGCGGCGCGATCCACACGCCTGCCTTGCTTCTGCGTTCCGGCTTGCGTAACGAAAATATTGGGCGGCATCTTCACCTGCACCCCGTTTCGAATGTTTGCGGAGTCTTTGAGGAAGAGATCCGTCCCTGGGAAGGGACCATGCAGGCGATCTATTCCGATGAGCATCGCTTCCTTACCGGAAATTACGGCGTGAAGTATGAGACGACCGCGTTGCAGCCAGTCATTGCCGTGGCTGTTCTGCCGTGGCGTGAGCCGGAACACTATCGGTCGTTGCTGGGGAAATTATCCAACACCATGGCGGTCGGAGTTTTGTTGCGCGACCGCGATGGCGGCCGCGTGACGCTCGATGGTGAAGGCCATCCGGTGGCTCATTACGCTTTGTCGGAATTCGATCGTGCGCATTTGCGCCGTGGATTCATGGGTGCTGCCCGGATACTCGAGGCCGCTGGTGCGCGACGCATTTTCTCTCCGCATGCGAAATGGTGCGCTTACGAACCGGGTCGGAAAGATTCGCTGGATTGTTTCACGCAGGCGATGGACGCGGCCGGGTGGGACTCCGGCCGTCTGGCGCTCTTTTCCTTTCACATCATGGGAAGCGCCCGGCTGGGCGGATCGGCAAAAAGTTCAGCAACCAGGCCCGACGGCGAGACTTGGGAGGCTCGCCATCTTTTCGTAATGGACGGCTCCTCGTTTCCAAGCGCTTCGGGGGTTAACCCCATGATTTCGATCCAAGCGATCGCCCGCCGTAACGCCATGGCCCTGGCGGAACGCTTGTCGATATAAGTGTATTATTTATAGTGGGATAGCAGGAACGAAGGACCCCCCGAAGGAGTCCTTTGGCCAGCCGGCAAAGAGGGCTGAGACGGTCTCTTCTGAGGCGTCCCGCGTTTTTTCCCGGGTGGGCCGGGATACCGCCCTTGACTAATGGCCAGGGGTGCTCGGAGTTGGGTACCTCCGGTCTATGGGATTTTGTTGATAAAATGTAATAGTCTTAGGTAGGTTGGGCGCGCTCTAAGGCAGTCGCCGGAGCGGGCCGAACGGGTGTGGTTCCAAAATGATACTGAACGTCCAGTTCGGGTCCCCGCGTCGAAGCCCACGAAACGGCTTTAGCTTGGTGGAGCTCGTGTTGTCCTTGGCTGTGCTCCTGGTAATTACAACCATGGCTATCCCTGTAGTGGTGCGCTCTCTGCAGGTCTACCAGCTGAATTCCACGGCCTCGCAATTGGCGGGGATGCTTAAGTTTGCGAAATTCGACGCCATTCGGCAGAACACGCACGTGAATTTCCAGATCGTTCAGAGCGGCACAAATTGGATCGTGTGGGTAGATTCAAATGGCGACAACCTACCGGACGGAGCCGAGCCTCAAATGGTGATTCCGATTGCGGGCAATGACACGCTTCTTCCGGCGGGTTCGGTGCCGAGTCCAAGTCCCATCGCCCTCACTTTGGGCGCCGGTAATTCCCTCTATACCTGGACGGTGCTCTCTGGCAATGGCAGCCTGACATACGACCAGCGCGGGGTGGTCGTGTCTTCTCCTGGGGGGCCCGTGGTCACGACCATTACCGCCCTTTACCTCGGCAATCCCAACGACGCGAGTTGCGGTTACCGCGCCGTCATAACGCTGCCTTCGGGCGCTGTGCAGGTGTGGACTTCCTCCTCGGCCGGGAATTGGCAGCGAATCAGTTGATCCGTTTCGCAAGATAACGTTATGAAGAATCCGCACAGCCGCGAGAAACGCAGGGGGGCACAGAGGAACCAGCGCGGATTCACACTGACGGAGGTTCTTATTGCCATTCTCATCCTGCTGGTAGGCATTGTAGCGGTGGCGCAGTTGGTGCCGGCTTCGATAGGCTCGAACTCGGCGAACCGCAACGACTCTTCTGCTTTGGTGTTCGCACAGCGGCAGATGGACCTATTCCTGAATCAACCGCTCAACTATACGGCGTTTATCCAAACTATCGACTCGCAAACCTTCACGTGCAATCTCGGAGATCCCACGCAGCCGAACCAGATGGTGGGCAGTGGCTACGCTTTGTTCTATAACCAGGTGGTGGTAGATTTTAGCCAGTCGCCAGTGACGAACTACAGCTTTCTCTACCACGATCCGAACGATCCTGCCGAAGTCGTTTACGACGTTCGGTGGGCGGTGTTCACGACGACCAACGGCGGCGCGGTGACCTCCAAACGATTCATCCTGGGAGCGAGAAAAAAGGGCGGCAACGGAATTTACAATCCAGTGACTCTGGACACCATGCTTTACAAATGAAACGCGTTCGTCACAAACGGAAGGAACTCGGATTCTCGCTCATCGAAATGATGATCGCTGCGGTCATTTTCATTTTGCTTTGCGGGGCCGCGTTCGCGCTGCTCTCCGTGGCCCAGCAACGATACCAGACGGAATCCCAGGTCTTGAATTCCTTTCAAGAAGCGCGTTTTGGTTTGGACGAAATCGTTCGAGACGTAAACGGTTCCGGTTATCCCCCGCTAAACCAGTTCTCGATCGGGCCCACTCCTCCACCCGAGACTTCTTACGCCATCACCCCAGTCGCTTGGTCCAGCGGTTACCCCAACTCACCCTGCCAGATTGGCACGGGTGGAGGAGGGTCCTGCGTTACGCCCGGAGATTTTGATTTAATTATCGAAAGGGATGTTGACCCCTGGCGCCACGATGGCGTCGAATGGACCCGCTATCAGCTTCAGACTCCGTCGAACATTCTGTCTCGTAGCCAGACTTCTAAGGCCGGTGGCGGCGCGGACCCCGCTGGGGCCACACAGAACTCCTTCGTCCCCTACGTTCAAAATGTGATGAACAACGACCCGACTCTTTCGCTCTCGCCCACGCAACTTGCACAATTCAAAGCGGCCTATCCAAGTATGTTTCCCAGCGGGAATCCGGTGCCGGTTTTCAGCTATACCTGTTACACGCCGTATGGACCGCAGCCGTGTGTTTCGGCGGGATCGTACAATTCTCCCATGAATGTAACGGACATCGAAATTACGCTAATCGTCATGACGCCGACCAAGGATGCTCAGACGGGTCAACTGAGGCTTATCGAATTGCATGGACGCGGCCACAGCCTGAATCCGGTTCAGCATTAAGGGTCGAGTCAGTAAGGGGCAAAGACCTAGGATGAACAAAGAACGCAAAACGGTCCGCCGCTCTCAAAAGGGAATCGCACTGCTGATTGCGATCTTCGTTTTGCTATTGATCAGCGTGGTGGCAATCGCTTTGCTGGTTTCCTCCGGCACGGAGACGGCTCTGGGCGCAAACTACCGGGCTTCTTCGACGGTGTACTATGCCGCGCTCGCAGGTTTGGAGGAAGCCCGTGGACGCTTGTTTCCGAAAAATCCAAACTACTTTACCCCTGCCGTCGTTCCCACACCCTTCCCCTTGGGTCAGGCGGTCTATATGATGAATCGCTTGTCGGGCGAAAACATCGTCCCCTGGGATAGCAGCAACCAGTATTACGACAAGGAATACGGGGCCGAATTTTTCCCGCTTTCGGCGTCTAGTGCGGGTGTCTATCCCGCCTATTCGGTCTGGGACTACACCGGAAGTCTGAGCATCCCTGGACCAGTCTATAAATGGGTGCGCATCACCGCGGCAACCGAGCAGTCTCTCTACCTCGATGTGAACTCCGACGGCGTTTACGACCCCTCCACTCCCATTTATTATGATCCGGCTGCAGTGGATTCCAGTGGCAATCCAGCGCCCAGCTTGATCGTGACGCTGACTCCCCCAGCTACCGCCGAGCAAGTGCTGCAAATCACTGCGCTGGCTTATTTGCCCAACGGTAGCCAGAAGCTCTTGCAGTACGTTGTCGCTCCGGTTGCGCTGAACTTGGGCTTTCCCGCAGCGCTAACCCTGGATGGTCCCAACGTATCCAATACTGGCACCTATCCATTCGCTCTGCCTTGGGGAGCCAATTTCTTCGTTGATGGCACAGATCAATACTTTTATGCCAGCGCCGGCAGCTGTGTCGCTGGTTCCAGCCCAAGCCCATCTCCGGTTAGGGGAATTGGATACTCCAATTCGGGCTCGGGGGACATGAGCGGCGCGATCATCGCTTCAGCGGCCGGGGGAGCGAACCACGGGGATTACAAGGGCTTGGGACCGGCTTCGCCGAACGTGTATAACGTAGGCAACTCGCCCCCTCCAAGTCCGCCGCCGCCGCCGACTCTGACCTCGAACCTGCAAACGCTCTCCGGAATCAATTCCGTGGTAACGACGCTTTCGCAATCAGCGGATTTAACTATCGCCGGACCAGTAACGCAAAGCGATTCCAATAACCTTATGCCCGCTGGGATGTCAGCAACAAACCCGATGACGGTGGTAGTCAATGGTGATTTTACAGAGAACGGGTGGACCGGCACTGGGTACGGAACTCTTGTCGTGACCGGTATCTTCACCTACGACCCAAACTCTTCATGGGATGGAGTCGTATTGGTGATCGGCAAAGGCGTTTTCACCGTGGCCGGGACGTCATTTGCTCAGGGAATGGGCCGGATCAACGGAGCAGTGCTGATCGCAACTACGGAGGATTTGTCGGGCAATCCTCTTTCTTCCTTGGGATCGCCAACCTATTCTTATTCCTACCAAGGCAGTCAAGGCATCTATTACAGCAGCTGTTGGGTTCAATATGTCCAATCGGCCACTAAGTATCAGGTGCTATCCTTCCACGAGATTCCGCAGAGTTAGGACCCAAGTGAACCCACACATCTCTTTCCGAAGACATCGCGCTCTTTCTATAGCTGTCGTCGCGTTTCTCTTTCTCGCCACATCACAACACGCCCTGGCAACGGGGCGGCAAGCGCAACAAACTTCGCAAGCGCCGCCGCAAGCTTCCGAACCGCAAAAGACTCCGCAACCTTCCTCTCAGCCTCCAGACCCATCCGCCCCCAAACAAAAGAAAGTTTGGACGAACGACGATATGCCTACTCTGCGGACTCCGGCTGATACCTATGTGGAAGAGAAGGAAGCACAGGAAGCCGCGGCCGCCGAAGCGGCTAGCAAAAGGGCGGAGCTGGAGAAACAAATCAAGCAGGCTGGGTTGACTATTGATCTCCCACCCACGGCGGGGGAAACTCAACGATTGATTAAAAGTAAGCAAGAACGAGTCCAAGAGTTGAAAGATCACTTGATGGTATTAACTCAAAGTCTCCCCGATGCCCCAGAAGACCTGAAAGCAGCTAATCAAAAACAGATCGAGGAATTCACGGGCGAATCACAAAGACTTCAGATGGAGATTAAAGTCTTGCAGGACCACCTCCAAAGTCTCGTGAAAACCCCGGCTAGCGAGCCGCCTTCTGCGCCCGGCACTCCGCCTTCTGCGCCTAGCACTCCGCCTTCTCCGGAGAAGCCACTTTAGCCCGTCGTCGAAACCAGGGGAACCGGCACGAATCGCTTCCGAGGCCTGCAAGCCATGCAAGCGCTCACGCGTGCTTCGCGCGGGAGCCCGCTGTATAATGTAGGGATGCACAACAGGCAGGGAAGCGCCGAGATGCATGGCACTACGGTTTTGTGTGTGCGCAAGGACAATAAGGCGGTGCTAATCGCCGATGGCCAGGTGACCATGGGCGATCATGTTATGAAGCACACCGCGCGGAAGACGCGGCGGCTTTACAACGACAAGGTTATCGCCGGTTTTGCCGGATCTACCGCCGATGCGATTTCGCTCTTCGAGCGATTTGAAGGCAAGCTCCAGGAACATTCCGGAAATTTGCAGAAGGGCGCGGTGGAGCTGGCCAAGGAGTGGCGTAAGGATCGCGCGCTGCGGCATCTCGAGGCGCTGCTCATTGTCGCGGATTCGAAAGCCACGTTTCTGCTTTCTGGCAACGGAGATGTTATCGAGCCGGATGATGGTTTGTGCGCCATCGGCTCCGGCGGGACTTATGCGCTGGCCGCGGCACGCGCTTTGTTCAAACATTCCAAGCTCAACGCGAAGGATCTGGCCATGGAAGCGATGCGCATCGCCAGCGAGATCTGCATTTACACCAACGCAAACTTTACCGTCGAAGAACTCTAGGGAGTCGCACGATAATACGCCGAGGCGTATTCACGCATCAAACGGATTGCAAAGCAGGAGAAGACACGCGAGGGGATCGCACACCAAGGGATCGCACACCAAGGGGTTGGACATTTCATGACCAGCAAGACCGACAAAGAGATAGTTTTCGCGCCCGGCGGCAACGGCGCTCCACCGGTAGAAGAAGAGCAGCTTCTTCCCGCGCTCGACGACATGACTCCACGGGAGATTGTCGTGGAGCTCGACAAATACATCGTCGGGCAGAATGCGGCCAAGCGCGCTGTCGCTGTGGCTTTGCGAAACCGCGTCCGCCGGCAAAAACTTCCCCCGGAGATTGCCGAAGACGTACTGCCCAAGAATATTCTGATGATTGGACCGACCGGCGTTGGCAAGACGGAAATCGCGCGGCGTCTTGCTCGTCTTGCGGGCTGTCCGTTCGTCAAGGTGGAAGCCTCGAAATACACCGAAGTGGGCTACGTGGGCCGCGATGTGGAATCGATGGTTCGCGATCTCGTCGAGACTTCGATCGACATGGTTCGCGAAGAAAAGCTTGATGAAGTCGCCGATCGCGCGGAACAAGCCGCGGAAGAGCGCATCCTGGACCTTTTGCTTCCGCCCTCTCCGCCGCCCGCTGTGGTCACCACGGAGACGGAAGCCGCGGCGCAGCGCGAGCAGACGCAACGCACGCGTGAAAAGCTTCGGGCCCAGCTTCGGGAGGGCAAGCTCGATCAAAGAATGGTCGATCTCGAAGTGCGTGAACGTTCCATGCCGTCGTTTGAAATCATTTCCAATCAGGGCGTCGAGGACATGGACGTCAATATGAAGGACATGTTCTCTAACCTCTCCGGTCTCTTTGGCCAACAAAAAAAGAAGCGCAAAATGTCCGTCGCCGATGCTTTCGAATACCTGATTCAAGAAGAAGAAAACAAGCTGCTGGATATGGACCAGGTCACGCGCATTGCCGTCGAACGCGCCGAGCAGATGGGCATCATCTTTATCGATGAGATCGACAAGGTCGCCGGACGCGAATCGGGCCACGGGCCGGATGTTTCCCGTGAAGGCGTGCAACGGGACATTCTGCCGATTATCGAAGGCACCACCGTCAACACGCGCTACGGCATGATTCGCACCGACCACATTTTGTTTATCGCCGCCGGCGCTTTCCACGTTTCGAAACCCTCGGACCTCATTCCTGAATTGCAGGGGCGCTTGCCTATTCGTGTGGAGCTGCAGTCGCTTAAGGAAGAAGATTTCATCCGCATCCTCACAGAACCGAAGAATGCGCTCATCAAGCAGTATGTTGCGCTTCTGGAGACCGAAGGCGTGAAGCTGAACATTACCGAGGACGCCGTAGCGGCTATTGCACGGTTTGCCACGAGCGTCAACGAGTCCACCGAAAACATCGGAGCGCGGCGGCTGCATACCATACTTGAAAAGGTTCTCGATGAGCTTTCCTTCGAAGCGCCCGACCTGAAGAAAAAGAATGTGAAAGTGGATGCCGCCTACGTCACAAAGCAGCTTGCGGATATCGTCAAGAACCAGGATTTGAGCCGCTATATCCTGTAAACTCCGAAAATCGAAATGGAACTTCGAAACTTGCGGAACCCCGCCGTGCACGAAATGGACGCCGCGCGCACCGGGAGTTTTGTTTTTCTGGTTTCAGCGCTCGCATTTCTTTGTGGTGCCGGTTGTGGGGCGCCCGGCGAGCCTACTCCGCCTTCGCCCCCGGTTCCGCTGGCCATTAGCGATCTCACCGCGCATCAGGCCGGCGATGGCGTGCAACTTATTTTCACATTGCCTACAAAGACCGTCGCTGGCGATCGACTGGCGTCGCCGCCAGCGGTGGAAGTCGTTCGAGGCATGCCGAAGGCCGATGGTTCGCCGGACGCAAGATCATTTCGCGTCGTTTACACCATACCTGGTGCGCTGGTGGAAAATTACGTCGTGGAAAGCCACGTGAAATTCATCGATCCCGTCGCGCCAGCGGAAACTCGCGCGCATCCGGGCGGTTCGCTCGTCTATGTTGTGCGAACGCGTGCCTCTAAGAAGCGCGCCTCGGCCAATTCGAACGCCGTTTCCGTGCGCATGTATCCGGTGGCGGAAGCGATTGCTTCTTTACAATCGCGTGTCACGGAGACGGCCATTGAGCTGAGTTGGACGGCTCCCAGCCGCACCTCCGGCGGCGATCCGCTAAGCGGATTTTCCGGCTATCGGATCTATCGTGGCGAGCTTGACCCCGCCACAGCCGAGGCTAGTGCGACGGATCTAGGGAAAGCCAAATGGAAATCTCCGCTGGCGTTGCTCTCGGACGCAGACGAGAGCGCCTACCGCGACACTCTTTTCGACTTTGGCAGAACGTATGCTTACATCGTGAGAAGCGTCGTGCTGGTAGAAGGCCACCCGCTCGAGTCCGCAGACTCAAACTCCGCGATCGTTACGCCGCGCGACACCTTCCCTCCAGCCGCTCCCGAGAACCTGGTGGTTGCCACCCTGTCCGGTGCCAGTCCCGGCTCCGTGCTCGCGGACCTCTCGTGGTCCATCAATCTTGAAACCGATCTTGCCGGCTACCGCGTCTATCGAAGTGAGCAGCAGGACACTCGAGGGGCGCTTCTTACCCCCGATCTCTTGCTTGCACCGGCGTATCGTGATACGTCTGTAGAGCCCGGCCACCGCTATTGGTACTCCGTGACTGCCGTCGATCGTGCTGGCAACGAAAGTGACACGAGCGCTGCGGTTGCGGTGGATGTCGCAAAACCTTCTCCGTAGCGCCGGGTTTAACTCCGCGGGAGCGCGTCTGTTTATGACCGTTCGTCGACACATGCACGCGTACGGGTCGTTCCGTGTTTTCCGGAACGCATCGGTTCGCACGGGTGTCTACGTGGGGGTCATTCTTTCCATCGTTTTTAGCGGATGGGTGATCGTCGCCAATCGTGTTCCCTTGCTGGATCGCTTTGCGCTTGTGCGGAATCTGGCCGCGGTGGCTGTTCTGGGTCTCGTCGCAGTGATCCCCGTTCTCCGATTTTGGCGCATGCCGGGTTTTTTGCTGGCTTCGAGCCTCGTCGCGTGGACGCTTTTCAGCCTGTCCTACCGTGTTCTTTGCATGCGTTTTGCGGGCCTTGCGGAGCGTTTTAGCGCTGTTCAAATCTTCGTGCTCGGCGCGGTATTATATATGCTCGTGGTTACTCTCTCTTGGATTTGGACCATCATCCGGCGCGTTCGCGCGTCGCACGTGTCTCATCCTAATCACCATCCGAGCTGATCCTGAATGAAACTCTACCGCTTCCTTCCGCCTGATAGTTCCGCGCCGCAGCCGGCCGCCCCGCTTTACGGTCTGCTCGAGGGCCATCACATGCGCGACATTTCCGGCGCCCCGTGGAGTTCCTGGTCACGCGGGTCGCGCACCTGGCCGGTTGCTGATGTACGTCTGCTGGCCCCCGTCGATCCCGGAAAAATTGTGTGCGTCGGACGTAATTATGCAGCGCACGCCGCTGAACTTGGCAATGAAGTGCCCAAGCTGCCGCTCATTTTTCTTAAGCCATCTTCGGCGATCATCGGCCCCGGCGAGACGATTGTTCTGACGCCCCAATCGCAGCGCGTCGAACACGAAGGTGAGCTTGCGCTTATCGTTGGCCGTCGCTGTTCGCAACTGAAAGACACCGACGATCCGCTGGATTATCTGCTCGGCTATAGCTGCCTGAACGACGTCACCGCGCGCGACCTGCAGAAAAGCGACGTGCAGTTCACGCGCGCCAAAGGCTTCGATACCTTCTGTCCCGTTGGCCCGCACATCGAGACGGAACTCGATCCCTCGGATGTCTTGGTGGAATCGCATGTCAATGGTCAGCTCCGCCAAACGGGGCGGACTTCTCTAATGATCTTTCCAGTGGCGTTTCTCGTTCGCTGGATCTCCCGGGTGATGACTCTCAATCCCGGAGATTTGATTGCCACGGGCACGCCGGCTGGCGTCGGCCCGCTTGTCTCGGGGGACGTCGTCGAAGTCAGCGTCGGCGGTATTGGCGTGTTGCGCAATCCGGTCGAGGCCCCACACACGTAGTTTCACTGCGCAGCCTCTGTTTCGGTAAGATACACAGCTGTGGGGGCGATTTACGGAGGGTGGCCGTTATCCTGGGTAACGTCGGCTTCGGTGTGCCAGCTCGTGCGTGTCCGTTACTCCACAATTCGTTTGCATCAACGGAGATCGAATCGTTGAAAGCTCTGTTCACGGACTGGAAGCTTGTTCTCGCTATGGGCGGCGCTGCTCTCGCGGCGATTCTGATGATCGCTTATGCTTTTTTTCGCCCGGTGGAAGAGCCCGAGGACGTGGAACGCAGGCGGCGCCTGCACTTGAATCAGATCGGGCGCATAGCGGAAGGGCAGGTTGTCGAGTTGGCCGAGCATCCGGCCGAGCCGCGCGAGCCCCAAAGAAAACTCTTCGGGTCCCGCGCGAGTCCGATTGTTGATTTGCGACCCAGACACCTGGTCACTTACAGTTACGCGATTTCCGGAGTCACCTATCACACCGCCCAGGATATTACAGGTCTGGAAGGGCAAATCCGTTTCGAGCGGCTCGTCGCGGGCCAGCCCGCCAGCGTGAAGTACGATCCTTCGAATCCCAGCGATTCCATCCTCGTCGCCGACGATTGGTCCGGGTTGCGGTGAACTTCGAACGGTTTGTGCTGCACCCCGAAATTCCTGTTCGGCGCTCCTGGCCGCATTCTGATTTTCGTTCAATTGCGCTATTCTTCTCCCTGCGGCTTTGCTAGGCCGCGCCAGTCTGATGAAAATGGTTCTCGCGTCCGTGCTGACCACCCTGCTCATCGTTGCGATGACGCTCGGCGCGATGTTCATTCTCGTCCGAGCCACCGATTATGTTACGTCGCTCGAGTCGCCTCTCCAGCGTGCTGCCGCCATTGGCGCGGAACTTCTTCTCGGCGTGGTTCTCCTGCTCGGCACCGTTTGGCTTGCCACTCATCTGGCCGTTCGCATCTTCGCCAAAAATGAACCATCTGCTCCCGGAGGAAAGCTTGCCTGAGAAAAACGCCGCCGCGAGCGCAAAAGAAAAGCATCACGACCGCATGGAAGAACTCCGCCGGCAATCCGCGGAAGCCGAAGCCGGCGGTGGTCCCGAACGCCGCGAACGCGAACACAAAGCCGGCAAGCTTGCCGCCCGCGAGAGAATTCATTTGCTCCTCGACGAAGGCACCTTCGAAGAACTGGACAAATTTGTGCGCCACGGCTGTGTGGATTTCGGAATGCAAGAGCAGCGACCAGCCGGCGATGGCTTCGTCACCGGTTTTGGCCGCATCGACGGCCGTCTCGTCTACGTTTTTGCCCAAGACTTCACCGTATTCGGAGGATCGCTTTCGGAAGCCAACGCGCGGAAAATCTGCAAGATCATGGATCTGGCCATGCGCGCCGGCGCTCCGGTCATTGGGCTCAACGACTCGGGCGGCGCGCGCATCCAGGAAGGAGTAGCTTCGCTCGCGGGTTATGCCGATATTTTTCTGCGCAATACCCTCGCCAGCGGCGTAATTCCTCAGATCAGCGCCATTATGGGCCCATGCGCGGGTGGCGCGGTCTATTCTCCGGCGATCACCGATTTCATTTTTATGACGCGCGAGACTTCCTACATGTTCGTCACCGGCCCCGACGTGATCAAGACCGTGACTCACGAAGAGGTTTCCAAGCAAGAGCTCGGTGGCGCCATGACCCACAACGAAAAGAGCGGCGTGGCGCACTTTGTCTCGGCGGACGATGCTGATTGCCTGGCCATGATTCGCGAGCTATTAAGTTTTCTCCCTTCGAATAACGTTGAAGATCCGCCGCGCCGCCGGCCCTCGGATTCGCCGGATCGCCGCGATGAATCCTTGAACTCCCTGGTCCCGGCGGATCCCCAGAAACCCTATGACATCAAGGACGCTATCCACACCGTCGTTGATGACGGCTATTTTTTCCAGGTCCACGAGCACTTTGCAAAGAATATTGTTGTCGGTTTTGCGCGCTTTGACGGCCGGCCGGTAGGCATTGTCGCCAATCAACCGGCGTTCCTTGCGGGTGTTCTGGACATCAATGCTTCTCTAAAAGGGGCACGCTTCGTGCGCTTCTGCGACGCCTTCAATATCCCGCTGATCACCTTCGAGGATGTTCCCGGCTTTCTGCCCGGCACGCAGCAGGAGTTTGGCGGCATCATCAAGCATGGCGCGAAACTGCTTTTCGCTTTCGCCGAAGCCACCGTCCCCAAAATCACAGTCATCACGCGCAAGGCCTACGGTGGCGCGTATTGCGTCATGGCCAGCAAGCACATCCGCACGGACGCCAACTTCGCCTGGCCGTCAGCGGAAATCGCCGTCATGGGACCGGAGAGCGCAGTGAATATCGTGTATAAGCGCGAACTCGATAAAGCTCCGGAGTCCGACCGCGAACGCCTCCGCCAGGAAAAAATCGCAGAATTTCGCGATCGCTTCGCCAATCCCTTCGTCGCCGCCGAAAAAGGCTACATCGACGCCATCATCGAGCCCTCGGAAACTCGTTTCCGCATCATCACCGCTCTTCGCGCCCTGGAAAACAAGCGTGACACCAACCCCCGGAAAAAACACGGCAACATCCCGCTGTAGGCTCCGTGGGAACCTATGATGAAACCTCTATCCTAGAGTTTTCCAGACTGCATTTTCCCTTCAGACCGTGAGAATGCTATCCTCGACGCCGTGAGGAGTCTTCTTATTCCGGCAAGATCCGGAAAGCCCGCATGCGAGCAGTTCGGTAAACGGAAAAATCGCGCCGGTCGAGTGTGAAAATCGTCCGGATGTCCTCTCGGTTCGCCAGGTAGACAAGCGTGGCGTCGGCGAACTGCGGGCGCAGGCTCGCATAGCGCTTCAGGACCTCGACAATTTGGCCGGAATCTCTTCCTGTGATGGGAAGGACCTCTAGGAACCCCCCATTCGTACTTCCCAGTAGCTTTTCGAAAGCGAGAGGATAATCGCGAAGCAGCCAAGCCGCCTCAGTAATGACAGGCCAGCAAGTAAGCAGGGGACCTTTCAAACTTGCCAGGGTCGTCACGCAAATCTCGTGATACTGGTCAACCGGCGAGAGGACTGCCACGAGGGGACCTGTATCCACTAGAACGCGCACTAGTCTGTCTTCCCAAACCCCTTGAAATGTCGTTTATTCGTGCTGAGATCTTTCGGCGCGCCCTGCACGCAGCCAATCAAGCCAGCTTCACGGGCGAGGTCGTAAGCAGTCTGCTCGAGCGGGCTCTTTGAGAGGTACTCCTCCAGCGCTTCTCGCACGACAGCAGATTCCACGGCGCCGGTCATCCGGGAACGTTCTTTCAGGCGCCGTGCAACTTTGTCGGGAACGCGTACAGATATTCGTCGCGCCGCCATGGTGGCCCTCCACGGTTCGATGTCAGACATTCTGACACAGGTGTCTGACAAAGGTCAAGCCTCCATTTCGGGACAAGAAGGGGCAAAGCGGAGGCGTTATTTATCTAAGGCTGTCTTCTGCCGCTGGGGCAGGCCTTCCTAACTCTAGGCACCATTGCCGACTTTCTCGTAAGCGTCAAGCTTCGCGGCTAGTCCGTGGCGGCATCCGCGGCGCGTCTAGGCGTTGGTGGCGAAACGAACAATTAGACACTACGCACACGCCGGCAGCTCGGCAGCGATATCCCTCGTGCTAGAATCCCGGAGCAACATCAAAGGTCCATGTTTCGGAAAATCCTGATTGCCAATCGCGGGGAAATCGCGGTGCGCATCCTGCGCGCCTGCCGCGAGTTGGGCATTCGCTGTGTTGCGGTTTTCAGCGAGGTTGACCGCAAATCGCTCCACGTTCGCCTCGCGGATGAAGCCTATCCAATAGGCCCAGCACCCTCGCGCGAAAGTTATCTTTCGATTGAAAAAATAATCGATGTCGCACGCCGTTCCGGCTGCGATGCGATCCATCCAGGTTACGGTTTTCTCGCGGAAAATGCTGCGCTCCCGCGCGCCTGTACGGAAGCGGGAATCACCTTCATCGGCCCAGGCGCCGAAGCCATGGAAGCCCTCGGCTCAAAAACCGCCGGCCGCCAACTCGCTCGCCGCTCCAATGTGCCCACTGTTCCCGGCGCTAACGATCCGATCGAAAATCCCGAGGATGCCCAGGCCCTCTCCCAAAACATGGGCTATCCTGTCTTGCTGAAAGCTGTCGCTGGCGGCGGAGGCAAAGGAATGCGCGTCGTCACTTGCGACGCCGAGTTTGGGCCCGCCTGGCGCGATGCTTCTTCCGAAGCTCTTAATGCCTTCGGAGATGCGCGCCTGTACCTCGAAAAATATCTCGAAAATCCCCGCCACATTGAAATTCAAATTCTGGCCGACGCCCACGGCCGCGTCGTTTCGCTTGGCGAGCGCGAATGCTCCGTGCAACGGCGCCACCAGAAAGTGATTGAAGAAGCTCCTTCGCTGGTCATCACGCCGGAGTTGCGCAAGAAGATGGGTGACGCAGCCGTCCGTCTCGCGCGCGCCGGTGGATACGTCAATGCCGGCACCGTGGAATTCCTCGTCGATGCCCGTCTCAACTTTTATTTTCTGGAAGTCAACACGCGTCTGCAGGTCGAGCATCCCGTCACCGAGCAAGTCACGGGGCTCGATCTGGTCAAGCTGCAAATCGCCATCGCCGCGGACCATCGCCTGCCGTTCGCCTGGGAAACCATCACTCCGCGCGGCCACGCCATGGAAGTGCGCCTCTATGCCGAAGATCCGGACAGCAATTTTTTTCCTTCACCAGGAAAGATTCTCTCCTGTCGTGCTCCGAGCGGCCCCGGTATTCGCCTCGATGAAGGCGTCTACGAAGGCTGGACCGTGCCGATGGACTACGACCCGCTTCTCAGTAAATTGATCGCTTGGGGCAACAGCCGCGAAGAAACCATCGCCCGCCTCCGCCGCGCACTCGGAGAGTACACGGTCACTGGCATCAAAACCAACGTTGGCCTTTTCCGCCGCATCCTTGCCGATCCGGATTTTCTTCGCGGCGAAATCCACACCAAGTGGCTCGACGAACTGCTTCAGCGTCCCTCATCTACAGCGCGTTCTTTAGACAAAGATCCAAAGACAGATCACGCCGCCGATGCCGCCGCCATCGCCGCAGCTCTCTGGCAAACGAATCATTCGGAGAAATCCTCCGGCCAGCCGTATTCTGGCCAGGATTCTTCTCCGCCATCCCGTTGGAAACAAGAAGGCCGGCGCCAGCAACTGGATCGCCTGCCATGAAGTTTGAAGTGCAGCTCACTGGCCCATCCGGAAAGAAGCTACGCACAGTTGAACTCGAGCGCGATCGAGATCGCTGGAAGATCTCGCTGGACGGCCAACAAGTCCCGACCGACGCCGTCGAAATCAATCCCCACACCCTCTCGCTTCTTCTTGAAGGCCAATCCTACGAAGTTCACATCGCGGAGTCGCCCGACGGGGTCCTCAAGCTCCAGACAGGTTTCAAGGAATTCACCGCCGAAGTTGTCGATCCCCGTGCCTGGCGCGGCCGTTGGCACGGTGCACTCGAAGCCGAAGGCCGCCAGCAAGTCCTCGCTCCCATGCCGGGCAAGGTCGTGCGTATCCTCGTCCAGGCAGGAGACAAGGTCGAAGCGGGCCAGGGCCTCCTGGTTGTCGAAGCCATGAAAATGCAGAACGAAATTCGCTCGCCAAAAGGCGGCACGGTCGAGCACCTTGACGTCAAAGAAGGCCAGCCTGTCAACGCCGGTGAAGTGCTCTGCATCGTTTCCTGAACCGCCGTGGGGCATGGGTACACCAACGTTTCGGTGAAGGGGATCGTCTAGGAATCCTCGGCGCCAACTCTCTCCACGCGGCTCTCCACTGCCGCATTGGCAAGCTGCCATGCCTACGAGGACATCAAGCAGAGACTCCGGAAGGAATAGACCGCCAAGCGCTCGGTCGTGCGAGGATGGGATGAAAAGGGAAACCATGCCGCAGGGTTCGCGGTTAACGAGTCAATGCCCGGATGATTTACCTGGAAAATCCGTTTTCGCCGCCGCCGGCAGCTTGCCGGCCGCTTCAATGACTTGTTGCGCGAGGTAGTTGGTCACCCGCGCGTCATCCCGCGCGATTCTAAGGTAGGCAGCGCGCAGCAATTGTTCCTTGTGGTTGCGCAGCGTGTCGCGAATCGTCTGTTGCACTTGCGAATCGGAAATGATCCGCTGCCCGGGCGACTCACGGGAGATAAGCTTCAAAATCACGATCCGCTGGCCTTCCTTGGACTGCGTCGCCATCGGCGGGCTTACTTGCCCCGCCTTCATTCCCAGCACGACCCTCTTTAAAGCCGGATCAGACTGGTTCAGCGCCGATTCCGGCACGTACCCCAGGTCTCCGCCCATGGCCGAAGAGTTCATGTCTTCGGAATAGTCCATCGCCAGTTGCGCGAAGTCTGCGCCGCTGTTTAGCTTGTCCTCGAGCATTTTAACCTTGCGCTGTGCTTCGACTTCGTTCGTCGCGTCGTCATTTTTGAGGTTGCGGATTTGCGCTTCTTTTCGCGGAGTAACCACAATCTCGGAAATTCTATACAGCGGCTCAATAACGTTAAATTGCGCCTTGTTCGCGTTGTAGGCGTCGATGACGTCCTGGTCGGTGATCGATATTTTCGCCACCACTTCGCGGTTCAACAGCTTCGTGATCGAGAGCTCCCTCCGCAGGTCGCGTTTCCAATCGTCGACGGAGATGCCTCGGTCCTTCAGCTGCCGTTGGAACTCGTCTTCGGTGTAGGGGCTCTTGCGCTCGGTGAATTTGTCTTCCACCTCGCCGTCACTCGCTTCCAAATTCAGCTTCTTGGCCCGCTCCAACAGAATCTCATTGTTAATCAGTTCCTCGAGAACGTTCAGCTTCAGGGACAGCACTTCTTCCTGCGAAGGCTCCTGCCCCTCAGGATTCACGCGCGTTCGGTAGTATTTGTCCACCTCATCGCGCTTGATCTCTTGCCCGTTCACCACCGCCCACACGTCCGGCGAAGGCTGGGTTTTCGGTTTGCACCCCGTGCCCATCGCCAGTGCCATGGCCACCGCAGGCAATAGCACTGCCGCGCGCAGCATCTCTTCCATGGGGCCGCGCGGGCGCACAGCCACTCTGACTTTGGCTTCGGGAGGGTTCAAGGTGTGATGCTCAGGCAGCTTTCTTCACGCGGCCCGCGCGGATACAGGCCGTGCAAACTCGAACATGCTTCCTCGCGCCGTCTACCAACGCGTGGACGCGCTTTAGGTTTGGATTCCACCGTCTGCGCCTGGTGTTATTTGCGTGACTGATTACGTTGCCAAAGTGCGGCCCTTTGCCGCAAAGTTCACACTTCAGTGCCATTGTTTTTCCTACTAGGCTGTCTGTCGCAGCCGAAAATTTTGCTCTGAGAAGTTCGAATACTTAGCCTTTCATTCTAACAGACGCTCTTTCCACAGCAAAGCCTGCCTTTGTATGCGTTTTTTGTATGTCGCCGTTAGAACAGCAAGGCCAGAATGTCCAATTTGATCAAGGCCAAATATCGGGCCAAATATCGGGTATGGCCAAAATAGTATTGTCGGATTGAGGAGGCTCGGAAGCCCGGCCAGGATGGATCTCATTTTGGTCATACGACGCCTGACAAATCCTCCGTCATGGGCGGACCGACGGCCATTCCCACGACAACATACTGTCCCATTTTGGGTTTATTCCTAGGGAGAGGGAGGGGGACCTACTTTGCCAGCTGAGCCCTTTGGCAGACTCACCTCACCTGGGGCCAGGGCCACCAAATGAACGCTTTTGGCAAAACGGCTGGTCGCTTTTAGGCTTCCCAAGATAGTCGTAGATCTTTCCGTTTCAGTGGTTTACGGAAACAGTACCTGTCCTTAGGTGCTGTTTCTGATTTGCCTAAAGCACTATTAGTCCCATCCCTACAGCGTTCCCCTGATTCTTAGAGGAACGGTAGAATTGTACTGTGGCTCGAAGGAGACCAATCGCAGTGCCTAAGACTTCCCCAATCCGCTCGTTCCTCGTACCGGCAGGGCCGGTGGCCTCTCGATTGGGGACCGTCGGCTGTTTGGTTACGGTCCTACTAGTACTACTCTTCATCTGCTTGGCCGCTTCTCCCGTCTATGCCGACGTTGGCGTTCTTCTCAACGAGTCCCTGGATACCAACCTCGCCAGAATTACCGGTTCCGGCCACAGTGCTGTCTATTTCTCCCGCATCTGCCCCGAATCACCGGTGAAGCTCCGGCTCTGCCGTCCCGACGAGCAAGGTTCGGTCATCAGCAATTACACCACTCTAGGCGAAGATCAGCCCTTCGAGTGGAACGTGGTCTCTCTGTCCACGTATATGTACGGTGTGGAAGACCCACAAAACCGCCCGCTTTTTGGCTCGCAAAAAATCAAGCACGCTCTCGAGGAAAGATACCGCGCAAATTTTCTTGCGGGCTATTGTGAGAGTGCCACTTGCCGTACGAGCGGCAAAGCGGAATGGCGCGAAATGGTGGGAGCCACACTCTCCCGCAGCATCTATATTTTCGTCGTCGAAACTTCGGTCGAGCAGGATCGTGATCTGATCGCCGAATTCAACTCTCTTCCTAACCGAAATCACTTTAACGGCATCACGCGAAATTGCGCGGAGTTCTCCCGCCGCATCATCAACACCTATTTTCCCCACGCCGCCAGGGCCGACTATCTCAACGACTTCGGCCTCATCACTCCGAAAGCCATCGCACGTTCCTTCACTCGCTACGGGGAACGCCATCCGGAAGCGCATTTGCGCGTTCTGCATTTCGCGCAGTTGCCGGGCACCATCAAACGCAGCACCGAGTGCCGCAGCGGAACCGAGCAGTTGTACCACTCCAAAAAACTCCTTGTTCCGATGATCCTGTTTGCGGACCACGAGCTGCCCTTTATGGCCGCTTCTTATCTGCTCACCGGACGCTTCAACCCCGAGCACGAATTGGAGCAGCATCCCACCGCTCAATCGTCGGACATGGCGCAAGAGATCCGCGAGGCAAAGTCGGAAAAAGACGCCCCGCGCGAACAGCAGCTCGAATCCGTGGTCAATCAGGAAAGCGCGGAACTCGTAGGCACCGTCCAGGAATGGAAGCGATATCGCGGAGAGTTTGCTTCCCTCACAAACGAGGCCGTCCGCCGCGAAATTATTCCTGACTATGATTTTCTTGGCCGTCTCTTTAAGTACCTCGATCACGCCGGCACGCTCTCCGTCGACGCCCATGGCGCGCTCTGGCTGGATATCTCCGAAGGCGGCAAACCTGCAAAGCTCGGCCTGAGCCGCAGCAACATCTTCGCTTCCGGCACCGATTCGCAGTGGGCCTATAGTCTGGCTCTGGCGCGCGCCAATCATTACCTGAAAAGCCCCAAGCATAGCCGCGAGATCATGCCGGATTTCAAAGACGATTGGGCCCTCTTAGAGGCCGCTCGCATCAATAGCTCGACTTCGGCTGCCGCCAACAGCACCTTGCCTTCCGGCGACACGCGTGCGACTGCTATATCCTTCGCTCCGTTTCAATAACCTCACGTTCCCGGCGGGTCCTGTGAGTACTGCAGCATTCGTCCCGCCTTTTCCCCTTTCCCCGTACCATTTTCATTCCTTCTCATTTTGCGTAACTTTAGTCTTGTCAATCTCATCTCTACTGATGTAGGTTCCTTTCGCGGTGCGCATGCTTCCCTCGTTGCGGGTCTTGCTCTTGGTTGTTTCTCTGCTCCTAGCCTCTGGTGAGGCGAGCTCAAAGCCCCAAGCTACAAGTGCCGGCGTTTCCTCTGCCGAACCCGTCGTTGTCGGCTTTGTCGGCGGATTTGTTCGCCGCGATGACCGCGTTCACACCGAAGTCCAGCTCATGCAGCGCCTCCGCGAAGGATACGCTTCTGGCGTGTACGTTCAAATGTTCGAGAATCATCGCGGCAAGGAAGCCCATCAGGAGATCCTTCGCCGTTTGCATGCCAACCGCGATGGAGCCTTGTCGCGCGAAGAAAAACAGAACGCCCGTATTATTATTTTTGGCCACAGCTGGGGCGCCTCAGAAACCGTCGAACTCGCCCGCCAGCTTGAAAAAGACGGCATTCCCGTAATCCTCACCATCCAGGTCGATAGCGTCTCCAAGCTCGGCCAAAATGACGCCGTAATCCCCGCCAATGTCCTGCAGGCCGTCAATTTTTATCAGCTCGATGGCGTGCTCCACGGCCAGCCCCAGATTCGTGCCGCCAACCCAGAGCGCACTCGCATTCTCGGCAATTTCCGCTCCGGCTACAAAACGAAACCCTTCAGTTGCGGTGAATATCCCTGGTGGGACCGCCTGATCATGAAGCCCCACATCCAGATCGAGTGCGATCCCGCCGTTTGGAACCAGGTCGAATCTCTCATTCGCGCGAACCTATCTTTGGAAGCCCGTCTCCCGGAGAGCAGTGAAAGCAATTCTCCGCTCTCGCCCTTCCAATAGAGGCCTCGGCTGTTCAATAAAACCGCCCAGGGTTTGATAACCGCCGCACGCGGCCATCCGTCCATAATAGGAGTACCATCGTCTGAAAAGACGTTTCTGAGGAGGCCTCTTGAAACGCCGCGAATTTCTCTTTCGTTCGGCCTGCGCCGCCGGAGCCGCCTGGCTCCGCCACGCGGCATTCCCCCAACGCGCCCGCGCCCTGACTCTCAAGCCCCTTCCTCGCAAATTTAGCGCGTCCGACACCGTGACCCTCGGCAAGACCGGCATCCAAACCAGCCGCCTCGCCATGGGCACGGGCACGGTCGGCTCCGGCCATCACTCCCACCAAACCGCGCTCGGCATCGATGGCCTCTCCCGTCTTCTCCTCAATGGTTACGATCAAGGCCTGCGCTTCTTCGATTCCGCCGACAGTTACGGCAGCCATCCCCACGTCGCCGAAGCCCTCAGACACGTGCCGCGCGACAAAGTCACCGTGCTCACCAAAACCTGGGCGCGCGATGCCGCCTCGGCTCGCGGCGACCTCGACCGCTTCCGCCGCGAACTCGGCACCGATCACCTCGACATCTGCCTCATGCACTGCCTCACCGAGCCTGATTGGACCGACCGCTACAAAGGCGTCATGGACGTCCTGTCCGAAGCCAAGGAAAAAGGCATCATCCGCGCCCACGGCTGCTCGTGCCACTCCATGGAAGCCCTGCGCACCGCCACTCAGTCCTCCTGGGTCGAAGTCCATCTAGTGCGCATCAATCCCATCGGCTCGTTCATGGATTCCGATCCAGACACCGTCGTCAGCGTGATCAAGGAAATGCGCGCCGCCGGAAAGGGCATCATCGGCATGAAAATCCTCGGCCAGGGCGATCTCCGCAACCGCCAGGACGAAGCCCTCAACTTTGCCCTCTCTCTGAATCTGCTGGACGCCTTCACCATCGGTGCCGAAAGCAAAACCGAACAGGAAGACCTGATCCGCCGGATCGCCGCCGCCTAGCACGTTTTTCTAGGTGAATTCTCCCATGAGGGTGTCATCCCGAGCGAAGTGAAGGATGCGCTTTCTGCCTGCCTTTAAAATACTTGAGAACCTGCGGCCGCCCGTCTAGGTCTCCAGCCCGATCAACCGCATCAATTCCAGCGCATTGCTCTTCTCGACCACCCCCTCGCGCAACGTATAGTCGAACCGCATCTTCCCATCTGTAATCTGATCCTCGAAATGCATGTTCCGCAAAACGTTCCCCGTCGTCGCCGCAATTTCCGTCAAAGCCAAGTCATGCGTCGTGACAATGCCAATCGACCGCCGTTTCAGCAACCCTCGGATCAACCCCTCCGCCCCAATCCGCCGGTCTTTCGAATTCGTACCCTCCAGCAACTCATCGAACAAAAACACCATCGGCACCGCTCCATTCGCCCCGTCAAACACTTTCCGGATATGCAAAATCTCCGTGTAAAAGCTCGACCTACCTTCTTGCAGGGAATCCGTGCTTCGAATCCGCGTCCCGATCTTCAGCGGCGTTAAACGCAGCCGCGCGCCGCGAATCGGCGCTCCCGCCATCGCCAGCACCGTGTTGATCCCTACCACGCGCAAAAAAGTGCTCTTCCCGGACATGTTCGATCCGCTCACCAGCAGAACCCGCGTCTCGGCGTCCAGCCGTACGCTGTTGCGCACGCACTTTTCCGACGCGATCAACGGATGCCCGAGCTCTTGGCCGTCAAAAAATCCCAGCCCCTCGGGCTCGCCAACAAATTCCGGAAACGGATCCGCAGGATGCTCGTACGAATACGCCGCCAAGGAGAGCAGCGCCTCCATCTCTCCCGTCAACTCCGCCCAGCGACGCATTTTCGCGCCCCACCTGCGCCGCCAAGCCTCCGCCGCCATGCCCACCTGCACGCTGTAGAGAAACGGCAGCTCCGACATTTTTGCGATCACTCCGTCGCTGGCGTCAATCCAATTCACAATCCGGGCAAGTTTCCGAGTAGCCGCGGAAGCCGGCTCATTCCCCTGCTTCAGCTCCGCGGCCAATGCCTCTAAAGGCGGCGACCGAAACGGCTCGCGCTCCAACCGTTCCAGAATCTCCGAAAAAAGAAGCAACCCTTCGGCGTTCGAATCCACTCCCTCGATCACCGAGTGCGCCCTGCGCCGCAGCCACACCAGAATCACTGACTCCACCGCCATCACGCTCAAGAGCGGCCACAGCGCCGCAGTCTCGAGGTAATAGACCATCCCCGCCGCCGCCCCCATCGCCAGCAACGCCATTACTCCCCGCCACCCGCCGCTCGGCAAAACCGATTTTCCCTCCGCCCACTCAACCAACGACTCCGGATTCAACCGTGCCCGCAAATCCTCCCCGGTCACCGCCAGCTCCTCCCGCAAATCAAGTTTCTCCCGCAACTCCTCAAGCAGTTTCTGCCGCTCGAGAATTGCAGCCAATTCCGATCCTTCAGACAGCCAGTTCGCCAAGCGGCTCTCCCCCATCGGCAATCGCGCCGTCGAAAGCAATTCAAAAAGACAGCCCCTCCCAAAAAGATCCAAATCCTCTGCATAGACATGCTGCACATCCCGAAACCGCTCCCCCGTTTGCCCGTCCCCAGTCCAGCGGTCCTCGATCCGGGAAATCCCTTTGCGATAAAACTCCGCAGCCGTATTCGCCCGCCCCTTCGACCTTAAAACGCGCCCGTGCCAAATCGTCAGCACGCCATAAGCCGCCACCGGCGCGATCAACCAATAGGCCGCCACGAAATGTTTTCCCAAGACAATCCATGCAAGCAGCAGTCCCGCTGCCATTACCAGCAACTTTGCGTACCCCACCCGCAAGTGCACGCGATCCTTCTCGGCAATCACTTTCAGATATTTTTCGAAGCGCTTCGCGTACTCCGACTTTGGCTCAGCCACGTTCCCCCTCAGCACATCCAGTCCACCGCCCATCGAGTCTATCCTTTATCACCTGTCCCCGTACCCGCCCGCATTAACAGCGCAACGCTACCGTAGGGGCGCGGCATGCAGTGCTCGTCCGCGCTTTCCCTTGGTCACCTTCCGAGTGACATACGACGGTGGACTCCTCCCAGTGCCCATCCTGAAACTAAAGTTATGAGACTGTTTACCCGATCGAACCTATGCTGGCCCACGCATCGGAGGCGAAAAGTGGAAAACACTTTGCATTACGACAAGCACCCTTGTGTCGGGCTTTGCTTGCGTCCGCGACGTCGGCCCAGGCAACTGCAACCCCAGAAGAGCGCTCGCGATGGGTTGAGTGAAAACACGGGGGTGGATTCTTGTCGTTAACCACACACCCTACCAAGGATTTCTGCCCCGAGCGACGAACCGGAGGGGGTCTCATTGCTGTTCAGCGAGTCAGCGGACACAGGCCGCCAGGCACGACTCTTTAAATCTTGATCCAGCTCCACTCCTTCGAATACGGCACTTTGCTCATCCTGTATCCCGACTTCACGCCCGTCACCACGTGATCGCTCCAATTGAATCCAACACCCGCCTTTGGATCGTAGAGCCCCGGCTCTTCGGAAAAGCACATGCCCTTTTTGAGAACCGTATAGTCGCCCAGCGCAAGATACGGCGGCTGATGTCCCTCGGAGCCTTCACCGTGCGCCGGTCGATGGTAGATGTAGTCCTCGACTCCCTGCGCCACCTGATACTTGTGAATCTCAAACGCGACACTCGAGCACGTCGCACCCTCCTTCTGCAATTCCACCTGCATGTCGCACGTGTGCTGGCTGACTTCCCACAGCTTCCGCATGTGGGCATCGAATTGGCCGGCGCCATCCGCGAGGATGTACATGCGGTAGTTTTCTCCGCCATGCCCGCCGATGTACGCATCGCCATCCACCTGCAAGGGCATGTTCGGTTGGATGCGGTTGAAGCGCGGCTGATTCGGATGCGGATAGGCACACAGCCGGCCTACGCGGCAGTCAATCTCAACGCTTGCTGCCACGCCGTGGTGCGGCAAACCACCCGCAAGATCCAAATCCGAGAGCAACACGTTGTTGATCCAGAATGTGCTAGCGATGGCCACTTCGTAATCGGTCACATCCGTTCCATAGGTCAAAACGTAGTCCCGGGCATAGGCATGAGCGCGGTCAAAGTAGGTGTAGGCGCGCCGCGTGAGCGCCAGCTCCTCAGGCGTTTTCACTTCGCGCATATCCAGCAGCGTGTCGCTGATATCCACCCATTTTATTTTTGGCAGAACTTTCTTGGCCGTGGCCAGCTCGTCAGCGTAGAGCTTGCCGTCGATGCCGACTTTGTTTCCCTCGATGCCCTTGGCTTTCATTCCTTCGAGAAGCATCTCGAACAGATCCACGGTCTTTCCTTGCACGACTTTCCCCTGTTCCGGAAATCCTCCTTCGGCGTGCTTGGTGTCGAAATATTCCCAGCCTCCGCCAAACCACCAGCCCTTCACCAGGTCGCGGTCCAGGGCCGGGTACAGAAACCACGGGTCGCTATCCTTTCGATTCATAAAGAGGACCTGTGGCCGCTCCGTGTGCGTATGCCAGTAGCCCGTCAGATAAATAATGTTGAGCTGATCGCGCGCCACAAACGCATGGATATCCTTTTGCACCAGTTGTTCCTTGAAGCGCGCGACCGTCTGCTTGTTCCAGTCCAGCGGCAACCGGTCAACTTTCGCCGGTTCCGGCGGCCCTTCCTCACCCGGCGTGGGACCCAGCAACAGTCTTTCGCTCTGGCCAGAGCTGCGGCTCTTCACCATTTCCGCCAGCGATCCCCCGGCCCCTGACGTTTGCATTCCATCGATCTTGTCCATGCGGCGAATGAGCCCGCCGCCCAGCAACGCCAGACTCCCGCTTTTCAAAATGTCCCGGCGATTCCGATTCATCACTCCTCCATGTGTCTCGGCAAACAAGCATAGAAAGCGAGTCCATACGGTCTCGAACGCCTATTTGTCGAGTAGTTCGGACACGCGAAACTACTTCTGTCCGGTAACCTCAGCCCATTCGCGCTCGCCGCGCTCGAGCACTGCGGGCAAATCCTCAGGCAGCAGGAATCGCTCGTGGATCAGCTTCATGGCCGCTTCCGCGAATCTGCCCAGGTACTGTTCGCGCGAAGCATATCGCTCGGCAACGGAAAGCCGCGGGTCGCCGGATTTTTCACGCTCCGCCGCAGTCTTTAGAAATGGAATGAAGGAACCATAAAAACTGAGCCGCAAATCACCGGCGCCGATACTGGGATCTCGCAGGTTCCATCCGGTGTAGGTGGCCAGCGGAACTGCAATTCCGGCCAAGCTCACGCCGCCCAGATCGTTGCCGTCGACATCCGCTTGCGGCACCAGGACAGCGAACGGCTTCCCAACTCTGGGAGGTTCGAGGCTGACGATTCCTTCTTTCCATTCGGGGCCAAAGTCCAGATGGAACGCCAAACTTACTTCGTGCGGCTTGTTGACACCAGGAATTTTTGGAAAGGCCCACTTATCCAGCGGTACGAGCGTGGCATCCGCAATTTTCGGATAGGTGCTGGCTGGCGGTGGTGTGCCGTCTTTAACCCACTGATCCATATCGGTTATCAGCGCGCGCCAGTACCACTGAATTGGATTTGGATTGTAGCGCTGCTGAGCGCTGGAATCCGGCGATCCCGGATTGTTCTTTTGCGGAGGAAAAGGGGCAGAAAAATGCTGCAAGCCGGCCAGCAGGTAGATGCGAACATTCTCGGCTATCTTTCGGTCGCTCAAACCGTCCGGCGAACTATGGATCAAAGACGCGGCGCGGCCCCAATATTCGTAAGACGTATTGGTGAAAAACAGTTTCGGCGCAGTCTCGGATTTGCTCGAAGCATCGAGCAGACCAGCGGTCTCGCTGCTCTCGGGATCGCTTTCCGGAAGATCCGTGAAAGGGAACAAATCTGTCGGAAAGAAGATGCTGGAGAGTGGCTGAGCGTCGCGCGAAGGCTGCGCAAAACGATGATTGAAGCTGCCCCTGCCAGCGCCTGCGACATGGGCGATAACGCCGTCCATCACCTGGCGGCCTTGCTCGTCTCGATTGAAGTCCTGATAGAGAAAATGGCGAAGAAAGCGGCCGCTCTGCGAGATGCCGACAGCGTAAACGCGATGAACCTCGGCGGCGGAGTTCGGATCGTATTTCAGATAGGAAAGGAAATCGCGGACAGCCGCGAGGCCGAGGCCGGCGACGACCGGGTCTTTTGCTTCATAAACGACTTCATAGATTTTGCCGGGCTGAAAACCGCCGTCCAAGTGAACGAAATGAACATCGGCAATAAGTTTTCCGTCGACGGAGTGGGAAAAGCTCCACTGCTTGCGAGGAATGGTTTGTCGCGGAGCATCGGGCGTGTCACGGACGGTCAAAACATTTTTTGCACTGGCAGGATCATCGACGGGATAGCTCTTTCCGCCGGTTGGTCCGAGGAGGGCGTGGCCGAGAGGCATGTCTTCCACTTTTTGCGCGGGCGTGAAATCCGAACGCACTAAGCCACGAATTTCCTTTCCGCCCGGATAGTGAGCAACCGGAGCGTAGAGCTTAAGGCTTTCGCCGTGATCGGCGACGTCAAATTCCCAGCCGACCCATGCAACCGTGTAGCCTTCGCGCAGAAGAAATCCGTCGCCATATTCGCCGTCCGGACCGCTAGGACTGTATCCGTCGACGATGTGCAGGATTCCTTTTCCGCCGCGATTGGAAACCTCGAAGAGTACCGCGTTGTTTCCTTTGTTCATGTCTTTGGGCTTCAGGAGATACAGGTCGGCGGAAAATTCAACTTCACCTTGCGCGTTGCGCGGCGCTTTGTCGATGTCCACGATTTGGCGGTTGTGAAGGTTATCCGGATTCACGGCGAAATAGACGCGCCCGACAAGTTTCTCGTAGGCGCCGGCCAATCCGAAGGCACGACCGTCCTGGATGTCCGCACGGGAAATGATTTCCACGCGGGTGACATGCGCGTCAGTGTTAGGGCACGGGAAAAGAAAAATGACCATCGACAGAACCCAGACGAAGCGCGCGCGCAAAAGATGCATAAGCAGCCTCCCAAGACAGCACAGCTTACATCATTGCTTGCCGAAACCAATTCCGCTGATGCAGATTTTATACATCGGTGTGCGATCGAATTTCAGCCGCACGACGCTGAGTTTGGCGGGATCGAATGGCCTACATTTACCTTCGCAAGAGGTCCGAAACGCCGAGAGCGGAGCGCGGACGGATTGGAAGACCGCTTCCCAATCTTGGTGATAGGCGGCGTCATCCAGGACGCTGAGCTTCGTAAACTTCTCCTTGAACGGCGGCGGGATGGAGATAAAGCGGCTGACGGGTGCACTGACGGTCACTCCGTCGGTGGTCACCAGCTCGATGGTGAAATCAGGGGATTCGCGTTCTTTCTTTTTGGATTGGTCATCGTTTTTGTCCTTCTTCTTGTCTTTTTCGTCAGTTTTTTTCTTTCCGGGAAGTGGCGCGTCTTCATCGAGCGGCGCGACCGAAAGTTCGATCGTCGATGCGGAGTTCAAACGCCAATTCGCTGCCGAGCCGGCCGGCAAGGTGATCGCGTAAGTTGCCGCCGGAGCGTCCTTGGCGCGGTTCCAACCGAGAAAGACGCCGTTGTAGCCGCGATCGCCGTCGCGCCAGGGGATCTTGCCCTCGTTCCACACGGAGAGATTCTCGCCCTCGATGTGGCCACCAGGAGCGCTGGTGGTGGTGAGGTCGGCGTCCTCGTCGAACGATGCGAGAGAGGTGTAGGAGGCATCCTGATAGCGATTGAAGTACAGAGTATCCGGTAGCCAGGCGCGAGCGACGCGCCAGTCTTCGAAAAGGGGTAGGTATTCGCGATGATCTTTGAGGGTGGCTTCGAGGAAAGCGGAGATATAAGTTTTTGAGATGCGCCGCTGCTCGGCACCGGGCATCAGCGGCTTGAGATTGAGCAGCCAGCCAAGCGGCTTGCCGGCATCGTCGCGCCCCCATGCGGTGTTGAATTGGCCGTGATTCGCGCGGTAGGCGTAAATTTCCGCTTTGAACCACGGGCCAGGCTGCGTGTAGCGGACATGATCCCATTGGCGACTGCCGTCGAAGGAGGAAACGTCCATGTCATGTGCGCCTTGCAGCGTGAGATAGCTCACGTCCTCAATCCAGCGAGGTTGTCCTGCGGGTTTGTACTGACCGTCGGCGGGCGCGATCGCCACCACAGCTTTGATCGAGAAGTCATAGTCAAATTTTATGTTGGCGTCTTCGGGCGCATACTTCATGTGATTGAAAGCCGCCGCTGTTGCTGCCGCTTCGCCGCCGCGTGAATGGCCCATCAAGGCGATGCGCAACATATCGACTTTGCTGTGGAACGGGTTGCCTTCTGTCAGGTTCCACTCGCGCCAGAGCTTCAGGTGCTCAAGCAACATCCAGCCCCGGACGGCTTGTTGCTTTGGCGGGTCGTGAAACAGGCCGCTATTTAGAAAATTTTCGTCGATCGAAGCGAGGATGATGCCGCGGCTGGCAAGCAGTTCGCCGAGGTAGGCGTAACCCGCATCGGAAAAATCGGCCATGTTGTGATTCCCGTGCACGATGAGAGCAAGTGGAAATGGGCCGGGCCCTTCGGGATACCAGACGCGGGCGTTCAGCGGCAGCTTATCGACATCGAAGCCCCAGTATTTTTTGCGCGACCAACGCTTCCAGCCTCGAAAATCCTCGAAGAAGTCGGAGGAGTCCACGGTGCGAGTCTTGATGGCCACGCTCGAACCATATTCGGAGCGGCGAATGTCATTGCCAACGCCGTAGAAAAGTTTCAGCACGTGGAAGGGACCTTGGGCTGAAGGATCCGGAGCCACCAATGGCGCGGGCATGGAATCGGCGGCCGGCTTCCAGGTGATGAGCTTGTCCATGGAGCCTTCGTGAGCAAAGAGCCAGATTAAATGGACCGTGCTAAGGAGAGCGAGCCCGAAGAGCAGTACGACGATCACTTTTTTGCTGAGGGCAGCCTGACTGAAATGGCCCCAGAAAAAAGTAGCAATTGTGGCGCCAAGGATTCCCGTGGACAGTCCGATGCCGATGGCCATCGCGGCGCCCAGCTCCGGCGGCCCCCAGAGGGCCATGACTATCGTCGAGGAGCCGACGATGATTCCCGTGGCATGGCGCGGCAACTTGCGGGCCATACTGAGGAGAAGTACGACTAGGAGAGCCACTAGCGGTATGAAGATGGTGGCGAAAAGGATGCAGAACACGAAATCGAAAATGTAGCCGAATCCCGTTTGGAGGTACAGGCCGCCGATCGTGACAGAGACTGCCGCAGCGGCCAACGTCCCCCAAACCGCGCCACGACGCGCTTCCCGACCGGGACGGATGGCGGCCCACTGTCGGGAGTACCAATCACCGAACCTTCGCCAGCGAGAGCGCTTGTCAGAATCGAGCGAGGAGTCTGGTGGAACAGATGCGGGCGGCGGAGCACTCAAATCGTCGATAGCCATAAATTACCCCCGAAGTGTGGGTTAGGAGTTCTCGAGCCGACGGCATTGTACATGGAGTTTACTGGCGTGAGGCCGTCCGGGCGCAGCTCCAGCGATTAGACTGCGTTAGGAAGCGGGGGCCTTAGGCTCGCCTGCGCAGGTTTTTTTCAACCCGACGCGCGATGCGTAGACGATAATTCGCGGATCGGCGAGCGCGCTCTTAGTGATCGTGGGACATTCCGGCCATGTGATGGGATGCTGGCTTGCGGCGCAGGGCGTCCATGGCGGAGTCGTCGGCGGGAACGAAATAGCCCACCACGATGCCCATGGCGCCGTCACGCAAGAGTTTTCCCGTTCGATTGTCGTAGGTGGCGGAAATTTTGAGAACGTCGCCGGCGGCGAACTTGTAGCCCCCTTGGTCGAGGAACAAAACGGTGGGCATGCTGAGAAGTTCGCCGTGGTCGTCTACTTTGGCGTCAAGAGTTGCGACGATTTCTTTGCGTGTGGCGTCCCGGAGTGTGAGCTGTTTCGCATAGTCGTGCATATGGCCGCCAACGCCGAGCAGCACACCGGAGTATTTCACGACCACCGTGCCGGTTTGCTCGCTATTCCCGCCTGGCAAGTCGTAGCTGGAATTTCCACAGGATTTCACGTCCATCCAGGTTGGATAGACACTTTTTGTTGTTGCGCCATCGCCAGCTCGTTGATAGGGGATGGTCACTTCGAGGTAGACGTTGTCGTAGGAGGTGTCGGTGGGGTTGTGGACCATGGTTTCGATGCGGATTTGGTCGCCCATTTGGACGCGATAGCCGTAGCCGGGAACTTCGGCCCAATTGGTGAGTTCGCCGCCGGCGCCGAAGATGTGTTCCTCCTTGTTGGGGCATAGAAAATCGGCGCGGTTTTCGTTCCAGAAAGCGCTGTGATGGAGAACGCGGCCGGGCACGGTGGTGCCGTCGGCGTCGACGAGCTTGGGAGAATAGGCGAGGAGCCAACCGTCGATGGGAACTTGCCACTCGAGATCGGGAGGCTGCGGCATCTTCATGTGATTGGTGTGGGCCGGCAAGTTCATCGGGCCGATACGTACGACGATGGTGTGGCCGTCGATTTTTTGCTCGAGCTTGACGCCTTTGGCGATGGCGTGATGCATGCCGCCCTGCATGAAGCCGCCGTGCTGCATGTGGTCCATGTCGTGGGGAGCATCGGCGGGTTTGTCCTGGGCCAGGAGCGCGGTGGTGATGATGAGATTGGCGAGGAAGAGAAGTATTGTTCGCATGATCTTACCCTCGTGCGGTTTGGAAAATTCGCACTCTTTCATCATAGCTCCATCTCGGTCATCTCGGCGTGTGAGTGGAAAGCATGTTGCGGTTATGGACTTCTTCGGGGGACGGGATACAATGACCGGCCATGAGGCTTAGGAACTCGATGCGCAGCGCTCTTCTGTTTCTATTGTTGTTCTTTTTCGCTGGTACGGGGACCGCGCAAAAACCATCGCCGAACGATCTCGTAGTCATCAACAACGTTAGCGTCGTCGATGTCGAGAGCGGCGAGGTCCTGGCAGACGAGACGGTCATCCTCGAGCGGAACCGCATCGCTTCGGTTGGACCGAGCAAGTCTCTGAAGTACCCGCGGAACGCGCCGAGCCTCAATGGGCACGGATATTTTCTGATCCCCGGGCTTTGGGATATGCACGTGCACCTGGTGTTCGGCGATTGGTTTCCAGGGGCGCAGGACATCACCCTGCCGTTGCTCGTTGCGAATGGTGTGACGGGCGTGCGCGATATGGGCAGCGAACTTGGAATTGTTCAGGACTGGAGAAATGAAATTGAAGCCGGGCGTTTGCTGGGGCCGAGAATCTTTACGTCGGGGCCGATGCTGGATGGTCCCAAGCCACGCTTCCCAAGTTCGATCGCCATCACCACACCGGAAGACGGGCGGCGCGCGGTTGACCAATTGAAGCAGAGCGGGGCGGACTTCATCAAGCTGCAGTCGTTGATTCCGCGCGAGGCGGTGTTTGCGATCGCGGATGAAGCGAAGAAGCAAGAGATGGCGTTTGAGGGGCACGTTCCGGACTCGGTGCGGGCCAGCGAAATGTCGGAAGCCGGGATGAGGAGTTTCGAGCACCTCATCGGGATATTTGAGGGCAGCTCCCCCAGCGAAGACGATTTCTTAAAAGGCGGAAAAACGGAAGGGCGACTCCTGGCGTCCTACGATGCGGAGCGCGCCGCTGCACTTCGGTCGGTGCTGGCGAAAAACCAGACGTGGCAGTGCCCCACGCTGGTATGGGAACAAGGCGGCAATTTGCTTGACGTGACCGATTTTGCAAAAGACGGGCGCGCGAATTATGTGCCGGCTCCGTGGAAAAATAAAACCTGGAAACGGTTCACGGACGAAATTATGAAAGGATACGGCACGGACGATATTGCGGTTCGAAAGAAATTCATCGAGAAAGAACTGGAAGTGGTGCAACTGCTTCACAAAGCGGGAGTGCCGTTTCTTGCGGGGACGGACACGCCGCCGGGCGTGTATGTTTTTCCGGGATATAGTTTGCACGAGGAATTACAGCGATTCGTTGCGGCGGGATTCACGCCGCTGGAGGCGCTGCGGACGGCGACGCTAAATCCGGCACGTTTTTTGGGGGTGGACGAGCAGCTGGGAACGATCGCAAAGGGAAAACTGGCCGACCTGGTGCTATTGAATGCCAATCCGCTGGAGGATATTCGGAACACACAGAAGATTGCGGCGGTCATTGTCAACGGACATTATTATTCGGGCAAGGATTTGGAAAAGATGCTCGCCGGTGTTCGGGCGGCTGCGCGGCGGATAAACTAGACTGCCAATGGCCGGAGCAAAGTCGCCGCCAGGCGTTGCGCTTGTAATCGGGGGGTTCGATGATTCGAGGAGTAGTGCGAAGGGTGCCGTGGCTGGCGGGGATTGCTGTCGGGATGGTGACGTGCTCCGTCGTTGCGTTTCCTGGAGCGAAGAAGGCGACGGATATGAACCCGCGGGTTGTGGAGCAGGAAGGATTTACCGTGGTGGGCCTTGCCGTGCGGACGAGCAATGCCGAGCAAATGACGGCGGCGCGGCCAATCGGTACGCTGTGGGAAAGGTTATTTAAAGAAGGAGTGCTGGCGGCGATTCCGAACAGGGCGGACGAGAATATTGTGGCGGTGTATTCTGAATATGCGAGCGACAAGGACGGAGAGTACACCTACTTGCTGGGCGCGCGGGTTAAGAAAGTGGCGGGCGTGCCTGCCGGGATGACCGTCCTGAAGGTGCCGGGGGGACGATATGCGGTGTTCACTTCGGAGCGGGGCCCGGTAGCCAAAGTGGTTGTGGAGATGTGGCGCCGAGTTTGGGAGACGCCCAAGAATGCGTTGGGCGGGAACCGGACTTATCAAGCGGATTTCGAGGTTTACGATCAGCGGGCGCAAAATCCGGCCGAAGCGGTGGTGGATTTGTATGTGGCGGTGCGGTAGAAACGTCGCGGTTCCCTAGATTTGCGTTTGCGCACGCAGTTGCTCGGCCGCGAGAAATTCCAGTATGGCGTGATGGGCTGCGGCGGGCTGATCGGTCGCGAAAATGTGGCTGGCACCAGGGATCAGCACGAGTTTAGCGTCTCTAATTCGTTCGGCGATGATACGGGCGTTAGCGGGTGGAATGAGCCGGTCGGATTCGCCGTGAATGACGAGAGTGGGAGCCGTGATTTGCGCGAGGCGGCTCGAAGCTTCCCAGCCGAAAATTCCTTGCAGCTGACCCTGATATCCCTGCGGAGTGGGATAGCACTTCATGCGGATGACCATGTCTTCGTCGATGCGCTCGCGTGGCGTGGCGGGGTCATAAATGAAGGGGATGATGGCCTCCTTGGATTCTTCAGGAGTGAGGTCACGGCGCATAAGAGTTTCGAGCGCGGCAGATTCGGCCTTGATGGCATAGGGACCGCCCGCCGCGGTGCAGCCAAGAATCAACGAGCGCACGCGGCTCGGATATTGGAGCGCAAGTTCCTGAGCAATCATGCCTCCCATGGAGACGCCGAATACGTGCGCACTCTCCACGCCCGCAGCATCCAAAACGGCGGCCGCATCCGAAGCCATCAACGCGATGGGATAGATGCCGGGAGGGACATCGCTTTGGCCCACACCACGATTATCGAGAGCGACGGTGCGATAACTGTTGGCGAGAACCGGGCGGCTGCGATGCCACATGCAGGAGGGATAGCTGAGGCCCATGATGAGCAATAGAGGTTCTCCGGAGCCTTGTTCATCCCAATATAGTTTGGCGCCTTGATTCTCAACGAAGGGCATGGAGGCTCCGATTGGGGCAACTAGCAATCGTCGCGAAGCTTAGGGAGACGATCTTGAAATGCGATAGTCACACACAGATGCATGTTACTAACACGCCTGCCATTGTATATAATCCGGATCACTATGCCAAACGAAGAAACTCTGTACCACATGGCCGACCGGGTCGCCACCATTACGCTGAATCGGCCGGATAAATTGAACGCCTGGACAGCCGTCATGGAGCGCGAGGTTCGCGCCGCGATCGGCGAGGCGGAACACGATGAAAATGTTCGCGTCATTGTCTTGACCGGCGCGGGGCGCGGGTTCTGTGCGGGCGCGGATATGTCGCTACTGAGCACGGTCGCGGAGAAGGGACTCGACGAAGCGCGGCGGGCCCAAGCAGTGCAACCTGCAAGCAGCGGCGGCGAGGGCACGCGAAGGGACTTTCAGAAGAAATACTCCTACTTTCCGGCGGTCACAAAACCCGTGATTGCGGCTATCAACGGGCCGGTAGTGGGTTTGGGACTAGTGATTGCGTTGTATTGCGATATACGTCTTGCCTCGGATGCGGCTCGGTTCGGGACCGCTTTTGCGCAGCGCGGGCTGATCGCAGAGTACGGAATGGCGTGGATGTTGCCGCGACTCGTGGGACACGCGAACGCGCTGGATTTGCTGTTTAGCGCGAGAATGATCGATGCGGCGGAGGCGCTAAGAATGGGGTTGGTGAATCAGGTTTTTCCGCGTGAAACTTTTCTGGAAAACGTGCAGAAGCGTGCGGCGGACCTGGCGTCGAGCGTTAGCCCACGGTCGTTGCGCGTGATCAAACGGCAAGTGTATGACGCGATGTTCCAGACGCTGGCGGAATCGTTTGAAAGTTCCGAGCAGGAAATGCTGGCGAGCCTCGAGTCCGAAGACTTTAGAGAAGGTGTAGCACACTTTATCGAAAAGCGGGCTCCGGTCTTCACCGGGAAATAGTGGGCCGCAGTCACATGGCGCCCGAGGTGTTCAATTGTTCGGCACCAGACACGGGGACTTGTCGTGGTTCTGCTCAAGGAACGAACCCTGGGCATGACGGACGAGAAAGAGAATTCCCATTGCAACCCGGCCCTTCCGTCAAACGTTATACCGCAAGACGTCCAGTGGAGAATGTAGTTCGCGCAGGCCCAGGCTCCGATAGCCAGCAAGCGGGAGTTTCAATTGGCGCGTTCGAACAAGGCCGCCGCGCCCTGCCCTCCTCCGACGCACATGGTGACGACGCCGTAGCGCGCTCTTCGGCGTGTCATTTCGTTGGCGATGGTGCCGACCATGCGCGAACCGGTCATTCCGAATGGATGACCGATGGCGATCGAGCCACCGTTGACATTGAGTTTTTCCGGGTCAATGCCCAAGCGGTCGCGGCAATAGATGACCTGGACAGCGAAAGCTTCGTTCAGCTCCCAGAGATCGATGTCATCCAGACGCAAGCCGCAGCGATTGAGAAGTTTTGGCACCGCGAAAACCGGTCCGATGCCCATTTCGTGCGGTTCGCAACCGGCGACCTGGAAGCCGCGGAATACGAGCTTGTAGGGAATATCTAACTGATCGGCACGCTGGCGAGACATCAGCAGCGTCGCAGAGGCGCCGTCAGAGAGTTGTGAAGAGTTCCCGGCCGTCACCGTTCCCTGGCCACTGCCAGGATCAAAATGAGGTTTTAGGCTAAGCAAGCTTTGCAGCCTGGTATCAGGCCGGTTGCATTCATCGCGACTAACGGTAACTTCCTCTTTGTCGATAAGTTCTCCGGACCTTTTGTCAAGGACGCCGCGAGTAACCCGCATAGGAGCGATCTCCGCGTCGAAGAAAGCCTCTTGCTGTGCGCGGGCGGTGCGCTGCTGACTCAAAAGCGAGTATTCGTCCTGAGATTGGCGACTCACTCTATATCGCTTCGCGACCACTTCCGCGGTATTGCCCATCACCATATAGAGTCCCGGCATTTTCTCCAACAAAACGGGATGCGGGTTGTTGTCTCGCGGAATCATCGTGATGCTCTCCACGCCGCCGCCAATGGCAGCATCAACACTCTCATTGATAATCTGGTGAGCCGCCACCGTGATAGCTTGCAGGCCGGAAGAGCAGAAACGGTTGATGGTCGTGCCGGCGACTGATGCCGGAAGGTCCGCCAGCATGGCGGAAATCCGTGCAATATTCTGACCTTGCGCGCCGTGAGGCTGGGCGCAGCCGAGGACGACGTCTTCGATCTCTTTGGCAGCTAGTTTTGGAGTTTTGTCCAAGACGTCTTTGATGCAGTGCGCGGCTAGGTCCTCGGGCCGCGTAAGATTAAAAGAGCCACGAAACGACTTGGCAAGGGCCGTCCGCGAACTGACAACTACCACTGCTTCTCTCATGCTTTCTCCAAGCTGTTGAAACGATGTTCCAGAGCGATGCAAGTCTTAGAGCCATGCGGCCTTCTCACAGTCACGAGGAGTGACGACTACGCTGCCGCGCCTTCTTCCTTGCCAAAATCGGCGAACCCTTTGCCCTCATCCGCAAGCCGCTTCAGCAGCGGGGCGGGCCTCCACATCTCGCCGTGCTGACGGTGGAATTCGGAGACGCGGTCGCAAACCTGTTTGAGACCGACGGTGTCGGCGTACCACATCGGACCGCCGCGATGGGCGGGGAATCCGTAACCGTTGAGATAAATTATGTCGATGTCCGAGGCGCGCAGCGCGTAGCCTTCCTCCAGAATGCGCGCTCCCTCGTTGACCAGCGCATAGAGACAACGCTCTGTGATTTCTCCTGCGGATATTTGACGTTGCGCAATGCCCGCTTCGTCGACCCATTTGCGAACGAGTTCCGTCACGAGGGGGTCCGGCGTCGCACGGCGCTGATCGCCATACTTGTACCAGCCCGCGCCGGTTTTCTGGCCGTACCGGCCGAGTTCACAAAGGCGATCTTCGGCAAACGGTTGACGAATGCCGGGCACTTCCAGGTGGCGATATTCCTTGCGGATGCGCCAGCCGACATCGAGGCCCGCGAGGTCGCCGGTGGCCAACGGCCCCATGGCCATGCCGAAGTCCGAAAGAGCTCGGTCCACGGCTTCGATGCCCGCACCTTCTTCGACGAGGAACTGGGCTTCGCGGCGGTAGGGACCAAACATGCGATTACCGACAAACCCGCGACAGTTACCGACAAGCACGCCCACCTTGCCGAGCGATTTCGAAAGTTGCATGCAGGTGGCGATTACTTCTTTTGAAGAAGCCTTACCGCGCACGATCTCCAGAAGCCGCATAACATTGGCAGGGCTGAAGAAATGGGTGCCGATGACGAAGTCAGGCCGCGAGGTCGAGGAAGCGATCTCATCGATATTCAACGTAGAAGTGTTGCTGGCCAGGATGGCGCCTGGTTTACATACGCGATCCAATTCCTTGAAGATTTCCTTCTTGAGGGCCATGCCCTCGAACACAGCCTCGACAACCAGGTCCACGCTTGAGAAATCGTCGTAGGTAAGCGTGGGCTTGATCCGCTTCAGGCGCTCTTCAGCAACCTGCTGAGGGAAACGACCGCGCTTGACGGAATTCGCGTAGTTCAGCTGGATGGTGGCTAGTCCGCGATCGAGCGCGGCCTGGTCCGCTTCTTTGAGAAGCACGGGAAGACCTGCATTGGCGAGCACCATGGCGATGCCACCACCCATGGTGCCTGCACCGACAACCGCGGCAGATCTAACGGGAATGATGGGAGTCTGCTTGGGGATATCAGGAATCTTGTTGACTTCGCGCTCGCTGAAGAAAACATGAATGAGCGATTTAGATTGTTGGGAAAACAGGCAGTCGATGAAAAGTTTCTGCTCAACCTCACAGCCTTCTTCGAATGGCATTTTCGTAGCGGCTTCCACGGCACTGATGGCGGCAGCGGGAGCGAGCAGACCGCGCTGCTTTTTAGCAGCCGTCTCGCGCGAGGACGCAAAGATCTGCACGTTGTCCGCCACGTTTCCGAGCTTTTCATCGCGCTCACGCGTCTTGAGAACAGTCTTACCAGCGACCTCGCGGGCGAACGCAACCGCTCCGGCAAGGAGATCGCCTTCAATGAGGCGGTCGACGATGCCGAACTTCAGCGCTTCCTCCGCTTTGACCGGGTTGCCGCTCGCACACATTTCGACGGCTCTTCTGACGCCAGCGAGCCTCGGAAGGCGCTGCGTGCCTGCCGCGCCGGGGATGAGGCCGAGCTTTACTTCCGGCTGGCCGACCTGTGCGGTGGAAAGGGCAACGCGATAGTGGCCGGCCATCGCCAATTCCAACCCCCCGCCAAAAGCCGTTCCGTGAATGGCTACAATCACCGCCTTGCTGCTGTCTTCGATTTTCAAAAGCAACGGAAGAAGCCCTGCGCCGCGCGGCTTGCCCGACGCCATCTTGCCGAATTCTTTAATATCCGCGCCGGCGACAAAGGTACGGCCGCCGCCGATCAGGACCACGGCTTTGACGCTGTCGTCCTGAGCAATCTGATCCAGCGCTTCTGAAATGCCTTCGGGGACCCCGGGACTCAAAGCGTTGACCGGAGGATTGTTGATGGTGATGACGGCGATACCGTGGTCTTTTGTGAGCTGCACTAGATCGGTCATAGAAGGGCTCTTTCGCCGGGTGAATGTAATTCACGCGCTCTTCGCGGATACGCTGCCGGCATCGATAACCATCGAGGCGATGCGCTCGCGATGAAACGTGGCATCTCCGAAGGCTGTTTCCGATGCCTTGGCACGACGGTAGAACAGGTGAAGATCATTTTCCCAGGTGAAACCCATGCCGCCATGAATCTGGATGCCACGGTTGCCGACGGTGCGGGCGGCGTCGCTGGCATACATCTTGGCGATGGAAACGGAAGTGGCCGCGTCGGGCAAGTTTTCTCCCAGCGCCCATCCGGCATAGTAGACCGCCGAGCGGGAGCTCTCGGTTTCCAAATACATGTCCGCGCACTGATGCTGCACCGCTTGGAACATTCCGATGGGTTTGCCGAACTGTTTCCGAGTCTTGGCGTATTCGACAGTAATCTCCAGGGTCCGCTGCATGCCGCCGACCAATTCGGCAGCCAGAGCGGCGGTGGCGATGTCGAAAGCCCTTGGGAGATCCGTGGCGGCGCCGATTTCTTCCGCCGGAGTGTTGCTGAATTCCACGACGTATAGCTTGCGTGTAAGGTCCATGGCCGACATGGGAGATATTTTCAGGCCGCGAGCCTTCGAGTCCACAACGAAGACACCGTTGCGCGCGGCGACGATGATGAAGTCGGCGATGGCCGCGTCCGAAACAAAGAATTTTTCACCGGAGAGCTTCCCGTTTGTCGCACTCATATGGACATCCCTGGGGTTCCAACTCGCGCTAGCTTCTAGAATGGCGACGGTTGCGCGAGCTTCTCCCCGGCAGATTGGCGCGAGATATTTTTTCTTGTTCGCGGGGTTGCTCACGGATTCCAAGACGGAGCCCGCCAAAACTACGGTTGAGAACAACGGACCGGGCAAGAGTGCGCGCCCCGTCTCTTCCATTAAGAGCATGAGTTCAACTTTGCCGAGACCGACTCCGCCGTACTCCTCTGGAAAAATGATGCCGGTGTAACCCTGGTCGGTGAGCTTGGACCAAAGGGCGGCGTCGTATGCGCTATCCGTATCCATCAGGCGTCGCATTTCGGCGCTAGGACACTCGCCGGCGAAAAACTTGCGTGCGCTGTCTTTGAGAAATTCCTGACTTTCGCTTAATCCGAATTGCATGGCATATCCTCTTAGTAGCTTCTCGGTAGACCGAGAACGAAATGCCCGATGATGTTCCGTTGCACCTCGGAGGTGCCCGCTTCGATGGTATTTCCACGGGTACGCAGGTACGCGTATGACCAAATCCCCTTGTCGATAGCGTGTGTGTCACCGCTCAGCAGTTGCCCGTACGAACCGAGCAGCTCTTGCGCGATTTGCTGGAGGCGCTGATTGAGTTCGCTCCAGAAAATTTTCTGGATCGAGCCCTCAGGGCCCGGCACACCCGTAGCCGTGATGCGGCTAAAGGCCCGCATCTGATTGAAGCGCATGATTTCAATTTCCGCGCTGCACTGCGCGAGCTTCTGGCGGATGAGTGGGTCTTCGGCGGCGGGCCGTCCGTTACGCTGAATGGTCCGCGAGAGTTCGATGAGGCGGGTGATGTAGCGTTTGAAGATGAGATGCAGGCGAGCGCCGTAGGAACCGCGCTCGTACATCAGCGTGCTCATCGCCACATTCCATCCGTCATTCACTTTGCCCAGGATATTCTCAACCGGCACGCGAACGTCGCGAAAGAACAACTCGTTGAATTCGGACTCCCCGGTCATCTGACGCAAGGGACGAACTTCGACGCCGGGCGATTTCATATCCACAAGGAGGACGGTGAGTCCTTTGTGTTTAGCGGCGCTCGCGTCGGTGCGCACAACGAGTTCGCACCAGTCGCCAACCCAGCCGTAACTGGTCCAGACTTTTTGCCCGTTGACGATGAAGCGATCGCCGTCGAGACGCGCTTCCATCTGCAAACCCGCTAGATCGGAACCGGCGTTGGGTTCCGAGAAGCCCTGGCACCAGATCTCTTCAGCGCTCAGAATTTTTGGAATATAGCGTTTCTTCTGCGCTTCCGTTCCACAGGCAATGATTGTGGGCCCGATGAGACCCAAACCCAGCGAGTTGGCCATGGGCGGCGCCTCGAAGCGCGCCATCTCTTCCCAAAACAGGGCTTGCTGCATCAGCGTGGCGCTGCGACCCCCGTATTCCCTCGGCCATGAAACCGCTGCCCAGCGGCCGTCGTGGAGCTTTTGTTGCCAAGCGCGTAGATATGGGAACGATTCCTCAATGGGCTTTTCACGCCACTCGTTCCAGTCCTTCGGGACATTGGAAACGAGCCACGCACGGAATTCGTCGCGAAATGACAACTCTTCGGTGGTTAAGTTCAGGTCCATGAAAAAAACTCCTTCACGCTATCGGTCACGAACTCCGCTCCCGTTTTTTCCGAATTCGGCGGGATGAGCAAGGATGCTTTTCTCGAGTTCCAGGGAGGAACACAAAACGAGATTCGCGCCCATTTCCGCCAGGCCTTCGGCCATTTGCCGGCCCAGCCCGACGGAGCAGCCGGTGACCATCGCCACGCGGCCGCTGAGATCGAACATCGATCTGCTGTTCATCTTGCTTGCCGTACCGCCAAGATATTCCCCTTTACGGTCACGAACGTGTGTTTATATCATATGTTAGCTACTACCGCTATCTCCAACTGGTCTCCCGGGAAGCCGCAGAAGCAAAAACCAGCGCGGCCCGCTAGAGCCACGATTCTCTAGTATCTAGCACGAAGACGTGCTCGTGCATCAGCGTGGTGCCAAGCTGTCGCGAATTCACCCGGGCCTCGTGCGGTCTGAGCTGTCGCCAAGGGTGACGCTCCTCCTTCTTGCAACTTGCGCCTTGCACGATGACTGCTGCCGGCAGCCGCACCGCCGGCGGCGAATCGAACGTTGCCAACAGGCTGGATGGGCGCTTTCGCGCTTCGTCTAGATGTGCAGGAGCCGGAAAGCCAATCCACCGAGCACTCCGCCTACAAGTGTCCCCAGCACTGAAATCGGAGCATACCCCCAATCGGAGCCGCCCTTCCCCGGTATCGGAAGAATCGCGTGTGCAACCCGGGAGCTAAGATCGCGCGCTGGGTTCATGCTCGAGCCGGTGGTCCCTGCCAACGATAGGATCAGTCCCCAGACCAAAGCGGCAACCAGAAACGGACCCAAACCAGCCGGTAAATTGGGGCGCGTCAAAATGCAGCCGGCAACGAACACCAGCAGGCTGGTCGGAATGATTTCACCAATGAGGTTGGCCACCTTGTTGGGAATAGCGGGGTGGCTGCAGAAGCAACTAAGTTTGCGGATGGGGTCCGGCGTACCGGCCCAGTGTGGCAGGAAATGAAGCCAGACGAGAACCGCGCCGGCAAACGCTCCTAACATTTGTGCCGTGATGTATGGCGCCAGTTTGGAGTAGTCGCTGCTGGCAACGGCGACACCCAGAGTAACGGCGGGGTTTATGTGGGCGTCTTTGCTCCCACACGCGAGAGCGGTGAATATCCCCGCCATTGCTGCGAACGCCCAGCCCGTCGAAACCGCGATCCATCCGCCGCCTTCCGCTTTGGAGCGGGCGAGCGCCACGTCGGCGATCACGCCGTTTCCCAATAAAACCAGAACCATGGTGCCCATGAACTCACCGACCACAGGTGATAGCATTCGTTCCCCTCTACTGGCGCTCTCGCATCGGACCAGGTCGCTGATGCGAAAAACCGTGTTCCTGGCGTCCCTGCTGAGCTATTTGTCATGTGACAGAGAAAGGTCCGTTCCCATCATGCCCAGGGCTAGACACGATCGGAGGTGTGGCGATGTGCAGATCGAAAAGCACGTTCGGATATCCCCTAGTGAAGGCCAAACTGCAAGAACGGGTTGCGGCACAGGAATCCGAATTCACACTCTCCGTTCAGTGCGTCAAACGGGCGAAGGTATGGGCTTGGTTCAAATTCGATATACGCCGGCGGAGTAGGAACGAGGGAAACGATGTTGCCGTTTGCGTCTAAAATGCTAAACACGTTGAAAAGAGGTCCCTGAGCTGCCGCGGCATTGTTCAGGTCGGTGGCATCGACGTCCTGCCATCTCCCCGTATCCAAGCGGTTGATTAGCTTCTGAACGGCGGCGATGGTTTCCGCGGGGGTGAAGGCACAATGTCCCGCGCGAGCGACAAAAGTGCGCCGCAGGAATTCTCCGTTACCCGCTTCATCGACAACGTTCTTGTAGGCGCTTTCATTTTGAACCACCACCAACCCATCGCCCTTGGTATGCAGAGTCAGGACGGGAGTGTGGATTTCGCCGTCAAAGATAATATTTCTCTCGAGGTATTGAACGGCTTCGGGATCAGCGCTGATTCGGGCGGTCTCATTCAGCGTTTTCAGATCGGCGTCGAGATCAAGGCCAGCCTGCTCGTAAAGTGCGCGAACCTGGTCGCGGCCAATCGAGCGGTCCAGCTGTCTGCGGTAATCGACTCCCGTGTTCCAGGAAACGTTGCCCTGTGCGCGAAACTCAAGCTCCGCGCGAAACGCAAAAGCAAATGGAAAGTCCACCTGTTGGTCCCACAGGAATTGGTTTGTCTCCTGGCCGGCAAAATCGGTCGGCGCCGGCTCGGGTGACAACGGAGCGAACCATCCCGGCAGGTCGCCCAGGGCTCCGGCCAGAGCGAGCCGCGCTCTGCCCTGAGGCGTGGCTTGCGCTTCTGTGAGCACTACTTCGGCGAGGTCGAGATTTGCAACGGGGTTGCTAATATTTACTAGCTGGAGGCCAGTTCCCGGCGCCAGCAGCGTCTTGAAAGCAAACACGGCATCCAGCGCGGTATTCCATGTGGCTACGCCGCCGGAGAGCACTCCACACATGGGAAGAGCGGCGTCAAAGCGTTCCGGATTGCGCTGGATGAGGCCGGCGCTGATGATTCCGCCGAGCGAGTGTCCCCACGCGATGGTCCGTTTCGGATCCCCGATCGTATTCTTGAACTCGTCGAGCACGGAGATTTGGTCCATCAGCGCTTCCTGGATGGCCCAGCCGGTCGTGGCGTACGAAGAACCAGCCAGTGCGTAGCCGTTCGAGAGCATGAAAAAACGCGTGACGGGATCACCGACATCCAGCGCCGGGTTGGCGGCACCGGGGATGACGTAGCCATGGCTATAGAGAAATAAGGTGCCGTTCCAATTTGCCGGGACCTCGATTAGATACGTCGCGCCATCATCCAGGGTCCCCATGTGAGTCGTGACACCGGCCTGCGCTCGGGCCGTGCCTGCAAAGGAGACAACCACCAGTGGCACCAACGCAAAAAAAAGGACTACGTGCTTCGCTATCCGCCGCATAAAAATCCTCCCTACCTTAAGTCTGGGGACAACAGCTGCGTGTTCCAAAACCCTCCACACATCCGCGTAACGGTTTGCCAGCTTGAATTCGCCGGCAGCACCCTCTCGCGTGCCACCATCTCTCATCCGCTGCACTTAGAACATGAAGCGCAGCCCTAGCTGAATTTCACGCTTGGGAAAAGCGGAAGTAAAGCCAAGCGGCTGGCTCGGAGAGAGAGCTGCGCTCCCGTGAACGTCAAAACTGGTGTTACCAGTAGCGCAGGTACCGGCGACCGGGCAAACAGTCGGTCCTGTTTGAATGCCAAAGAGTGGATTCACCACGTTGTTCACGCTTGCGAAGTTGGTATGGTTGGCGATGTTGAAGCCCTCCGCTGTAAATTGCACTCTGGCCTTTTCGCCAAGTTTATGTTGCCAGCTCAGGCGCATGTCGAAATTGGTGTAACTCGGGCCAAGTCCAGTGTCGCGGCCGGCGCCAATGGGGCGTTCGTTCGTGGTGTGATTGTCGCCGTTCACTTCGCCCCCCGCCAGCAAATTGAACGGATGCCCGCTATTGTAGGTAAAAATGGGGGCCAACTGAAAACCGGCAAGGACAGGATTCGTCCAAGGGCTGTCAATTACGCCGGCTATCACCACCTTATGACGCTGATCGAATTCGGAAAGTCCGCGGTCGGCGCCCAGGTTGGTCGGATCTTGCGGGCCATAATCGCTGTTAAAATCAGTACCCGTGTCGAATCCTTTGCTATAGGTGTAATTGCCTAACACGGAAAAATGATTGCTGAAGCGCTTCTTGATTTCTAGAATTCCGCCTTGGTAAAGGGCGGCGCCAACGGAAGCGTATTCGTTGTTTTGCACGATAAACGGATTCACAAAGCACTTGAAAGGATTGGCGCATGGCGAGACTCCCCCGGGGAACTCCGTGCCGCCCAGGGGATCCGGGTCGCCCGGGGTGCCCGCGCTAGGATTCCAGTTCCGGTAGGAGACAGTTTTCCCGTTAGCCAGCGGAACGGTGCTAAGTGGCGCTGGCAGCAGATTGGTGTCAATGGCGGTGGGGAGACCGATGGTATGAGAGTAGATGTAACTGGCAGAGATAGAGAGTCCCGGAACAATCTCGCGCTCAATTCCAAACTCGGCCTGCTGCGAGTATGGAGGTCTGAAATTAGGCTGGTCTACGAAAACCACTTGAAGCGGACCAAGGGGACCGCTATTGGCGACATTTAGCCCCAGCCCAGGCTGCCCAAGCAAGGCAGGGGTGATGCAAGCGCTGCTCCCCGGAGGCGGTGTCGTGCAAGTGATGGCCCCTTCAGCGAATAGCGTCTGGAAGACTCCCGGGGCACTCAGATTTGCGGCGCCGCCGGGGACTCCCTGGATTGGAACGATGTAAATGGAGATTTCGCGATTGCAGGGACTGCTTCCGTTACCCGGGAAAATGGTGCCGGGGAATCCGGAAAATCCGCAAATGGCATCCAGGTTGTTCACTTGCCCCGCATTCGTCGTGTTTCCCACCGAGCTGTTGTTCGCGTTCCGAACTCCGAGGGAGTAATCCACAGAGGTAATCTGGTCGTAGATCGGTGCGTAAAAGATCCCGTAGCCGCCACGAATGACCGTCTTGTGGTTGCCGAACGGATCCCAGGCGAAGGAGACTCGAGGGCCAAAATCTTTTTTGTATGTGTTCAACGGAGCGTACTGCGTGTCAAGCTCATAGCGAAGGCCGAGATTCAAGGTCAGATTGGGCCGGATCTGCCAGGTATCCTGAAAGTAGCCCGCCGTGAACGGCCTTGTGTAATACGGGTAAACTGGATTGCCGAAGCCCTGCTGGAAAACGACCGGGATACCAAACGAAGCCGCTTGCAGCGAAGTTATACTGGTACTCGCCAGCTGCGGGCTAATCGCACTCCCAGGCAAGGAACTAAACACGAAACGCCCCGGGAAGAACGTGTGCGATTCCGTATGGTTGCCGCGAAGCAGCTCGGAACCTCCGAATTTGAAAGTATGGTGCCCGCGAACCAGCGTGAAGTTGTCCGCGATTTCATATCTGCGCGTAATGCTGGATTCGGGCAAAAAGATGTTCGTTCCCAAATTATTCACAAAGCCGGGGATTTGTAGTCCGGCTTCCCCAGGTTCGTTTGGAATTACCCCGGTGTTATAGAAGTCAAATTGCAACCGGAGTTCGTTCTGAGCGGTGGCGCTGAACTGATGATAAAAAGCGGCCAAAATGTTGTCGTCATATTCGCGAACCGCACTGCCCGCCGAAAAGCCCGTTAGCGATTGCACGTCGGGATTTTCCTCGCGATCATGCCCATACCTGTAAGTGACGCTTATCTGATTCGCATCGCTGAATCGGTGATCGAACCTCCCAGACGCCAGATATTCTCGGGTGTTGTAAGGGAACAGGCCGCCGTTTGACTCCAGCGCACCCACCAGGAAACCGTTCAGCCCGGTTTGAAGCGGCGAAAGCCCCGTGGATTGGCTGACCGTCAAACCGCTAGTGAGTGCCCCGGCGCAGAAAGCTGCTGGAATTTGTGGCATGCCTGCGAAGCAGGTTACCGGAGTGCCTCCTTGCGCCGTCAATCCAGCGATAATCGCATCTTGCGCAGCCGTCGGTCGGAGAAGACTCGTGCTGGTCAGGATCGGAACGGAATTCTGCGCGTCTTGGAGCAACCCTTCGAAGGAAAGGAATAGAAAGGACTTGTCTTTCTTGATCGGGAAGCCCGCCGTGCCGCCAAACTGATAGCGGGTCAAGGCATTCTTCGTATTGACGCTGTTAATGTCCGGCTGCGTCGGATCGAAAATCGCACCCGGCGCCAGCGCCTGCGTACGGGCAAACGGGTCAGCGGCGTCCAGGCCGTCGTTGCGGAAGTAACTGTAAAGGGTGCCGTGCACCTCGTTCGTCCCGGACTTGGAGACGATATTAATCGTTGCGCCGCTCGCGCCGCCGAGCTCCGCGGTGTAATTGCTGCGATTGACTTGAAACTCCTGGACAGCATCCTGGCTGAGTGTGAGACGCACTCCGCCCGCGTCATCATTGGCTTCTCCGCCGTCCACCGTGACGCTGTTGCCTCGGCCGTTGCTGCCATAGAACGAGAGGCCGCTCTGCGGGGTTGATTTCACTCGAAAATCCTGGTCGGAAGCCAGCCGCGTGGAATTCGAAACCCCCGGAGTCAAGAGCGTGAAGGTCAGATAATCGCGCCGATCGATGGGCAGGTTGGCGATATCCTCCTGCGTCAGCGTATCCGCCTGACTCCCTCTCTCGGTCTCCACCACCGGCAACTCTTCCGTCACTTCCACATGGGCGGTGGCCGACGCCAACTGCAAACGAAAATCGAGAATGACGGTCTGTCCAACGTTGACAACTACATCCTTCCGGATTTCCTTCTGGAAGCCGGAGGTCTCGATCGTCACGCTGTACGACGATGGCGGGAGCCCCGTCACGCGATACTCGCCGGCGGTCTCTGTCACCGCGGTCCGGCGGGTTCCTTTCTCGGAATCTTCGACCGTCACGGTTGCTTTCGGAACCGTCGCTCCAGTCGGATCCGTGACCGTGCCGCGGATCTCCCCCGATGTACCTGTGCCCTGGGCGCGCGTCACGCTGTTTGCAGCCAGCAAGCATGCAAAGGACAGGAATACGCCAGCAAGTAAGGTTGACCTCATAATTCCTCCTGGTTCAACGAACAGATCACGGAACTTTTGCTGAGCTGGACCAACTACGCTCTGCTCCTTGCACCGATTGCCCGGCTGAGACTGCCTCGACGAGGGTTACCGGACCCATCGCCGGTTTTAGCTAGCCTGGTAATTCGCATGGAGGTACTGCAGGAGACTCTGCGTCATCCTTCAGGAATTTCACGGACCCCATGCCCCCCCGACGGATGCATCCAAAATTATGATTGTCCGTATCACATAATATTGACTAACGTCAAGACGAAACCGACAGATGGCTCGTCAAGCGAGGGCCAGCCGGGCTTTGGCCGGACTCTCGGATGGCGTTCTGAGGAGATAAAGAAGGCGGCCCGCATGCCGGGGGCGAGGCACTGCAGTCAATCCGCAACCCGGCCCAGCCGCGACACCAAGGTTCAGTGGGGTAGCAGTACTATCCGACCTGAGACTTGGCCGTGCCGCAATTGCTCCAGGACTTCGTTGACTTCGGCCAGCGGGCGGGTGGCGGTCTGGCAGCGAACTTTACCCGCGGCGCCCAAGGCCAGGACCTCTTCTAAGTCCTCTCGCGTTCCGACGGAGGAAGCTTGGATGCGCACCTCTGTTGCCGCCATCAGAAGGGGCGGAAAACAAAGAGGCTCCGAAGGCAGGCCGACTACGAGGAGCATCCCGGTGGGCCTGACGCAGGGAAAAGCTGCGTCATAAGCTTTTTTCGAGTCAGAGGTGACCAGCGCCGTATGAACGCCGCCCGTGCGCCGCAGTTCTTTGACCACATTTATGGTCGCCGCATTCAGCGCGACGGAGGCACCTAGCGATTTGGCATGTGCGAGTTTCTCGTCGAAAACATCAATGGCCGTGACGATCGCCCCCAGACCCAGCCCAATTTGTACCGCCAAGTGACCCAGGCCGCCGACGCCAAAGATCGCCAAACGCTGGCCTGGCTGGATTTTGGCGTGTTTCAGGGCACGGTAGACGGTGACACCTGCACAGAAAAGCGGCGCTGCGTCGACCGAGGAGAGTCCGTCGGGAATTCTCGTGGCATGGCTCGCGGGTACCTTGACGAACTCGGCGTATCCGCCGTCGACGGTGACACCGGTAATTTTTTGCTTCACGCAGAGATTCTCGTTGCCTTCACGGCAGAAATCGCATTCGCCGCAGGTCCAGTACACCCACGGCACGCCCACGCGGTCGCCAACTTCCAATTGATGGACGGAAGCGCCTTTTTCCACGACCCGGCCGGCGATTTCATGTCCCAGGATCAAAGGCCTCTTGGTGATCGGAACGAGTTGCGGCCAATCGCCATCGGCCACGTGCAAATCCGAATGGCAGACGCCGCATGCTTCGACTTCGACGAGCACTTCCTGCGCGTCGGGTTGCGGTTGATCGACGTCTTTGATGCTCAGCGGCGTTTTGAAGTCGCCGAGCACGGCGGCTTTCATTGCCTCTGCCTCAACGGCTTGGGGATGCGTGATTCACGGCCTTCGCGCAATGGAATGGGGCTCCTTTGATTCTGTGGGAAGTGATTTCCCGCTGCCGATTAGGGCTTGGCGCCGCGCAAGAAAAATTCCACGGCGTTGCGCACCCGCTCCGTGAGCTTGTGAGGTCCGGTTAGATCCACGGCCCATTGGCGGACGACGGTGTTGAAAAGCCCCTCCATGAATTCGGCGAGATGAACGACCGGAAAATCCTGCGAGATCTCGCCATTTTTTTGGCCCTCGGCGATAATTTCGCGGAGAAGGCTGACCGTGGCCGCCTCGGCTCCCCGCAATTCTGGCGAGCGTACCGGATCCATCGCGCCAGCGAGAATTACGGCCTGCCAGAGCGGCCGCCCTACCTCCGTGGTGTTGCCCAGAGTTTCGTAAAATCGCCGGAGGCGTTGCTCCGTAGTGGCTTTGCTGGACAACTCGGACTTGAGACTCTCGGCCTGGCGAGCAAAGGCCCGGCGCCCGACTTCGCGCAATACCGCATCCTTGCTCGGGAAGTAGCGGAAAAACGTCGGCTGGCTGATTTCCAGAGTGTGTACGATATCGTCGATGCGCGTGTTTTCGTAGCCGCGCTGGCGAAAAAGATGCAGAGCTGTTTCGACGATCTGCTGGCGAAGCCGCGCTTTCTTGCGTTCGCGAAGCCCCGCCGTGGGCTCCTTCCCGGAGCTTGGGCGGTCGCGCCCGTTGCTAGAAGCCTCGCTGTTGTTGGCACTCCCATGCGTCGGCAATGGCGATCTTCTCGCGGCAGTCTTTGCGCGGCGCATGAAATGATTCCTCCTGAATGGTTCGCCGCCCAGGGCTGTGCGGCTGGCACTTTCGATAGTCGCGCTAACATTATAGTGACTAACGCAAACTTGCAAGCCCCGCCTAGGAACGGGGAACGAGTTGCTCGTTTGCCTCAACTGCCGTCTGGGAACCCGCCCCGGTGTAACACCATCGGATAGTGCGGTAGCGTGTTGGCCCTCGGGACCAACGCCCGCCACCCGTCGGGATAGGGCTCTAAAACAGAGGTGACCGATCCACCGTTGGCTCGCCAACCAGCCGCTCCATCGACATCCGAAGGCTGCGAATGGCCTCCTTGCCGAAGCGCGCCTGCCAGCGCTCTTCGAGGAGCCCGAGCAGCCGCCGATACGCTTCTTGAGACTCGCGACCCTTCAACGTCAGGCGAGCGGCTTTCGACCGGCTCCCGCTTTGGTCCGGCTCGATGACGGCATCGCGTCTCTTCTGGAGGATGCCCATGGACATGCTGATGGCCTCCTTCGATACGCCGGTCAGAAGCGCAAGGTCCCGGACCGGCACCCCTTGCTCATCGAGAACTCGCAGGACATTCGCACAGATCGCGAGCGACAACTCCGACTCGCGTTCAAACTCGATCGCGAACGCGAGCAGCACGCGGGAGAGGAGCGCCGACAGAGGAAGTCCGGAACCGCTGGTGCCATTTTCACCTCTCGCCGGCGCCCGCCGCTCGCTCTCCGGCCCCCTGCTGAACAGGCCGTGCCCCAGGATCGGGAGATAGTCGGGCAGCTCGACGTCCATCTGTCCGGACAGCACTTCCGTCAGAGCCCACAACGATTCCCGCAGCCCCCCGATCTCGTCCTTACCGAAGCGCGTCTGCCATCGCTCCTCGATCACTCCCAACAGCGCCCGCCATATCTGCTGAGCCTTTCGGCCTGCGCTTGTGGGGCGAACCACCCAGTCGGAGTATGGCGGATTCGCTCGCGTGTCAGCCCGATCCGGTGCGACAACGACATACCCCCACCACCTCCCCAGGCGCGCCAGCCAGTTGTTCGCGTCCTTCTTTGTGAGCCGAGCTAGAACCTGAAACTCACGAACGCGAACCCCGTCCTCGCTCACGAAACGCATATAGTTCGACCACATCACCAGCGAGACCAGCCAGGGAGCATCGCGCGACTCGGTCCCCGAGCCATGCTTGGTTTCAAAGCGCGTCGTGCGATGCGGCATCTGCTGCTCGAACTCGTTGTCGAACTCCATCGTGAACGCAACCAGCGCGTGTGAAAGCAGGGTGGGCAGGGGTAGGCGGCCGTGCATGTCTCGGATGATAAACGTGGTGTGATCGATCCGCGAGGCGTCTTTTGCATTACCTCCCGGAATCGGCTGGAGCGACCGGGAGCAACTTCCCGGATCGACACACGTTTCAAGAAACCAGAAAGAAACCAGTGACTCTCGGCGACCGTCAGATAATCAGGGGGCATACTGAAAGATTTGTGCTTCGAAAGCAAAACGCGGAGTGTAATCCAAGCTCAGGTTCTTCCCGGGCTCTTAGGATTGGAGTCGCTCTGCTGCTGTGTATATCAGGTGGGCGGGCGTCAGGCACTCCCATCCCGCACGGCACGCTAGAACTCCTCGCTGAGAAGCAATGGATCGCAACAGGGCAAAAGCTCTATCTCGGGTTGCGTTTCCAACTTGAGAAGGGCTGGCACATCTATTGGGTCAACCCAGGAGATTCGGGCGAGCCGCCCCGCGTGAAGTGGCAGTTGCCGACGGGTCTCACGGCTGGGGAAACGGAGTGGCCCACTCCGCGGCGTCTCGGGACATCTACTATCGTAGATTTTGGTTACGAAGACGCAGTAATGCTAATCGTGCCGATGAATGCGGATGCCAGCCTGGCGGCGCAGGGGCCAGCTCGGCTCGCTGCTGAGGTAAAGGTACTGGTCTGCCGCGAAATGTGCATCCCGGGCACGGCACAACTCTCGCTCACTCTCCCCATCAAATCGCAGCTGCCTCCGCCGGATGCTCGGACCATGGATCTCTTCACTGCCACGCGCCGGTCTTTGCCCCGGCCGGTGCCGGGGAACTGGAGAATCAGCGTGGCCGACGCGAACGACTCTTTCGTGCTCACCGCCAACCTCGGTCACCAAACCACGGAAGCGATTTTCTTTCCTCTCGCTGAATCGCAGATTGAAAACGCGGCACCGCAAAAGCTCTTACCTGTTGATGCAGGCTTCCGTTTGATGCTGCGGAAGTCAGATCAGCTTCTCAAACCGATCGACCGTCTGAAAGGCGTGCTCGTGCTCGGCGATCGCGCGTATTTGATTGATGTACCCCTCAGCAAGCTTGAGGCGGTGAGAAATAGTTCCGGCATTGGCAGCCGGCATATTTACTGAAGGAGGGACCACGGAGATGAAACGCTCGACCCTATATCCGATGCTCGTTGCTCTGGTGCTGTCGGCAGCTCCGCCACTGATCTCGGCTGGGAAAGTCGGGGAGGCGGCGCCGGAGTTCACCGCTACGGCAAGCAACGGCAAAACCGTTCGCCTCTCGGACTATCGCGGAAAGTATGTAGTCCTCGAGTGGCACAACAACGGGTGCCCCTACGTGCGCAAGCACTACAACAGCGGCAACATGCAGCGGCTACAGAAGCAGTGGACGGGGGCGGGCGTCGCTTGGTTCACGATTCTGTCTTCCGCTCCAGGCAAGCAGGGCTACGTGACCGCGAGCGAAGAGAACGACTACCTGGCAAAGATGCAGGCTGCGCCGACCGCCGCTCTGCTCGACCCGACTGGCGAGATCGGCCATCTTTACGACGCGAAGACATCTCCGCAGATGGTCGTCATCAACCCCCAGGGCGTCGTAATCTACGATGGTGCTATTGACGACAAACCGACAACCGACCTGAAGGACGTTACCGACGCGAAGAATTACGTCAATCTCGCGCTGGAGCTTGCCATGGCGGGAAAGCAGGTGGAGACACCGGCGACGCGTCCCTACGGCTGTTCGGTTAAGTATATGGATTCGACGCACTAAGCATGGCGTATCCTAGAAAAGCGCCGACCAGTATCGGAATGCCGTGGATATCGCGTAGTGCCGCAGAGTTCCGCGCGGATCACCAACGGTTTCGCAAACAACGACTCCTCTCACGTTCAGCGGAATGGTGCGCGCCTGGCGCGCGCAGATGCTGCGCCGGTATCGCTTCCTATTGTTGGCGCCGCGATGGCGAGCAGCTCTATTACGTCAATATGCGCAACACGATGAATTCCGTCGAGATCCACGAAAAAGGTGACGGCCTCGAAATCGGTCATCCTGTTCCACTTTTCACGTTTCGACCGTCGCCTCGCGTCTATCGCCTCGGCTTGATCAATTACAACGTCAGCCCTGACAGCAAACGCTTCCTCTTAGTGGAAGCCGCCGACGAAAACAACCGTCCCCTAACCCTCCTCGAAAACTGAACCAATCTCCTTGCCGCCCGTCCTTAACCCAACACGTAGCGTCACACCGCTTTCCTCTCGACTTCCCCCAGCCGGTCTCGTACGCGACCTCAGGTGGCCTATACTGGGCTGATCCGAAGGCGGATAGGATCACGGTTCTCAAACCGAAACGACGACATGCGGAGGGAAATATGCGGCACCGTGCAGTTCTTGTGCTTCTGTTTGCTATATCAACTGCAGTTTCCGGGTCCACGCGACAGCGGAGCGCTCCCACCGTTTTGCAAGGCGCTATCTCTGGTAGCGGAGGGCAATTGGTAGGTACCTGGAGGCTCATCTCCAGAGTTGTTAGGTTGGAGGACGGCACTGCCGTTCAGGAGGGTCTTGGAACCACACCCAAAGGCTATTTGATATACGACTCAAGCGGGCATATGGCTGTGCAACTGTTGAGACCTGACCGTCCCACAGCAATTGATTGCAGCACGTCGGGCTCCGCTCAGAGTGATAACAGCCCCCAGTTGCTCAACGGATTCGAAGCATATTTTGGTACGTACACCATAGACGAAACCAATCACACTGTTACGCACCACCTCGAAGGTGCGCTTGCCGCCGCCGATGTGGGAAGAAATCTCACACGCCAATTTCAAGTAACGGGCGATAAACTGACGATTGTGGCGCGGACGAGCTCTCCGAAAGAGAGACAGATCAGGACACTCACCTGGGAGCGGGTACGCTGATCTACCGCCTGTGAAGCAAAAGGATAGTCGCTACTTGTTTCTGTTCCCATCGACGTCCCGGACGGCATTCTGAGAATTCATAGACCCGGTTCCGAACGGATGGCCTGGCTAACCGGAAGGGATCCGGCTTCCAAGGTGCGGATCAGTCCTGAGACCAATCGGAGGATGCTTCGGCGCAAGCACTACGGCACTCTCTGCTTGAAGGGATTCAAGACGGCCACTTCGAAGTGCGCGAAATCACGTTCGTTCCGAGTGGCTACGGTGAGGCCATGAACGCGAGCCGTGGCGGCCATCATCGCGTCCTCGCCCAGGGTATCGGAACGGCGGTGCATTAGGCGGGCATATTCACGAAAACAAGCAGCATCCATGGACAAGACTTGTGACGCACGTTCCAATTGTGCCGCCCAAGATTCGATTTCGTTCGCCTTTACTGGATCCTGTCGACGCGTGAGTTCCACACCCTTTTGAATTTCCCCGAAGGTTACCGCGGAGAAGAAGCCTTGGCTCAATTCAAGACTTTGCAACCAAGCGACTGCCGCACCGTGGGGCTTGGGCTTGCGCAATTCGGACACCACATTCGTGTCGATCAGGTAGCGGATCAATCGAACACCGCAGGCTTGCGCGATTTGACCGCACCACGTTTAGGGAGCGGGATTTCGAATCGCGGACCTTCTCCCAAAAGTACATCTTTCCAGGTCAAACGGTTTTCGTCTTTTAACTTATGCCATTCGTCGATGGAAACGACAACCGCGGTATCGATTCCCCGACGGGTCACGACTTGTGGCCCCTTCTCGAGCGTGTCATCGATCAGTTCACTGAAGCGCGCCTTCGCTTCCTGTAGCTGCCATTTGGCCATAAAACACTCCAGCGTGCCATTGTATGGCTAGTCAGATGTCTAGTCAAGTCGAAGGTCCAGCCAAGAGGATACGCTGCCGCCATTGGCGTTCGGCCCCGATGAAGGCTCCGAGGACCAGTGCTAGTCCCAATCGAATTGCAAAGTGATGCCAAAGCATTGTTCTCCGCGCACTCCTGCATTTCTCAACTGCAAAGCGGAAGAACGTAATGCAGATCTTCCGCATCAGGCCGGTCCACATCGTTCGCCTCCTGTCGTCCAGACGGAGTAGCAGCCGGGTCGATTCCACACAATGCTTTTTGAAGTCGTGACTTGAACGCGGTGGATGCCGGATCAATCCACATCGAAACGAGCCGGTCTCGTCCGTTCTCCTGGACCCGAAACCAAAGGCAGTACATGCGGGAGCCGGTCGAAGAGTTCGAGAAATTCCCTGCAAATCCGAACATTGTCCCCTCCATCCTTCCGCGAGACACACCTGTGCTGATCGCGCAGAAATGGTCTCGCGAGGCTGTCTTCAATTTGTCAGGTGGGAATCTTTACTGCGGACAGGAAGAATCCCACTCGCTCGTGTTTTTATGTGTTCCGCGAGAGCGAGCGGGCGTTTTGGAAGTGCGTGACGCTAGGCTCGCCAATCATGGAGTTCCAGGTGGTTGCTGCTACCTGGGGGTTCCGGTTCTTGTGGTTTCATTTCCATGTATGCTGGTGGTGCTCCATATACCCTACCCCTACTGGGTAGGGATATGTTATTGGATACCCTACCAGGGTAGGATAGTCAAGCAGAATGTCGCATGCTTCGCGAGAAAAATTGATTTGGTAAATCGCACCAAGAAAGTCATCGGGCAACTCGAGTCGGCACTCAAGGGATTGAATGGCGACGAGCAATGCTCCGGGATTCTCCGCCGTCTCGCTGCCGCCCGTGGCGCGATCAACAGCCTGATGGGGGAACTCATGGAAGACCACATCCTCAACCACATGCCGAAGAATTCGAAATCCGCAGAGGAAGCCGCGGAGGACATGATTCAAATCGTTCGCACCTACTTTAAGTAGGGGCCATCCTTGTGGGCGGATGCCCAGAAGGAACATGGTTCAGTCAACGTGCAGGAGCACAAAACGGTTGGAGAATCTTTGCCATTTTCGAAATCAGAAACAAAATCTCGGGTAGAATCGTCCTCGCGCGCCCAGTTTCGGTAGCTCGTCACAGACTCTTCGCGCCTCTTAGAAGGTCGCCCGAGCGGAGCCTGACAATGCCTTCCACGGAAAAACCCGACACTCACCACAAAGCGCTCACCCTGAATCTTGATACGTCCACCTTTGGTTCCTTCGCCGAAATCGGCGCCGGACAGGAAGTCGCGCGCTGGTTTCTTGTAGTAGGAGGCGCTTCCGGCACGGTGGCCAAAACCATTTCGGCCTACGATAAAGAAGTCAGCGACGATCTCTACGGTTCCGGCTCGCGGTACGTATCGAAGCAACGCCTCGAGGCCATGCTGGAGCACGAGTGGGCCCAGCTGCTCAATGAATTAGAGAAGACTCGCGGGCCGCGGACTCGGTTCTTCTCCTTTGTGGATACCGTCTCCGCGCGCAACTTCGCCGGAACCAACGACCCTCATGGCTGGATCGGTCTCCGCTTTCAGGCGCAGCCCGGCGGCCC
>Ga0210395_10000094_pt1 | contig 71238 bp, 41 predicted proteins | sample IncBWH4OmetaG_FD_150861 | JGI IMG/M metagenome (GOLD analysis project Ga0210395, IMG submission 150861) | Forest soil microbial communities from Barre Woods Harvard Forest LTER site, Petersham, Massachusetts, United States - Inc-BW-H-4-O ...
CATTGTTCGGCTCCTTTCTCCCGAGCCTGTTGGTTGGCTTTAGCACCACCAACTTTACTCGGGCGTCGGAGCCGACATTGTCATGGAATCAATTTCATTCCCACTCCTTGAATCCGAGACGAACAGATAGCTCCGCTGCGCCGGGCATTCAGGAGAGTGGCCTTGTCGCGAAAGGGCAGTGCATCATGATGAAGAAGGCGGGGCTGTGATTTACTACTCGACAATGAGTCCTTCGTTCATCCTGCGAGTACTGTTGCTCAGCTGCCTGTTCTCCACTCTCCCGGTCAGAGTCTTTGCGCAAACTCTGGCGGAGCGGCTGGGATACTCTCCTGGCACAAAGCTCCTCATTGTTCATGCGGACGATCTGGGCGAAACCCACTCGGTGAATGCTGCAGCCATCAAAGCTATGCAAGGCGGGACGATCAATTCGGCGAGCCTGATGGTGCCCTGCCCGTGGTTTCCAGAGATGGCCGACTATGCCAAATCCCATCCGGACGCAGACTTTGGCTTGCACCTCACGTTGACGAGTGAAAGAGTTTATTACCGCTGGGGTCCCGTCGCGCCCGCGGACAAGGTACCGAGCCTGGTGGATCAAAACGGATATTTCCATCACGACTGGGAAGAGGGCGAGCATATCAATGCCAAGGAGGTCGAGGTCGAACTGCGCGCTCAGATCGAACGCGCGCTCGCGATGGGCGTTCGTCCCACTCACCTCGATTCGCACCAGTACCGGCTGATCATGAACGGCAAAGAACTGTTCGACACTATGCTGCGAGTGGCTCACGACTATAAGCTGCCGGTTTTCGTTACCAGAGATTGGTTCGCCGGTCATCCATATTTGCAGGCTAGCCTCGGTCCGAGCGACATAGTCCTGGACCATACGGTTACGATTGAACCGGCAATTCCCCCAGAAAAATGGGCGGAATTTTACCTCGCTGCGCTGAAGAATCTGAAACCCGGCGTGACGGAGTTCGTCATCCATCCCGGTTTCGACAATGAAGAACTGCGCGCCGCCACCCGGGAACGCTCCACCTGGGGCTCCGCCTGGAGGCAGCGTGACTACGATTTTTTCACCAGCGACCAGTTCCGGGAGGTTCTGGCTCAGCAGAAGATTAAGCTGATCACTTGGCGGGAACTGGCCCGCGCTGCCGAAGCAAAATGATCTCTTCTAGATTCCCCACCCAATAATTTAAGGGTGCAGTGTGCGGCGCGCTACCAGTCGAGCTTCCCGGGCAAAAATTCTGCGAACAGATCATCGTAGTAGGGCTTCAGCTCCCGGAGGTTGGGCTTGCTGTGTCCCTTCGAGTAGAGATCGTAGGGGTTGAACTTCTTCACCCACTCCAGCATGACGGCATCCTTGTCATTCATCAGGTGGGTATACGCGTCATGCCGGTGCCACGGATAGAAGGAGTGGAAGCGCAGCATATAAAGCGCCTCGTCCGGCAGGTAGGGCTTCACGACTTCGTTAATGTACCCGTCGTGGCCGAATGACATATGCACATTCTCCAGTCCGCAGTTCGGCTCGTAGATGCCGAACTTCGTCTGATATTCGGGCACGTTGCGATCCGGGTTATTTTGGAAGTACTCTGAATAGACGATCTGATCCGACCACGCACAACCCACCGGGAAGGTATCGCCCACAACGCCCCACTGCGGCTCGCCATACAAGCAAAGGCACTTGCCCAGGTCGTGCAGGAAACCCACTAACACCATCCAGCGCGGCTGGCCGTCGCGGCGTAACGCCTCAGAGGTCTGCAGCAGATGCTCGGTCTGCGTAAGATCGGTGTCCGGATCGCTGTCATCGACCAGTGTGTTCAGAAACTCCGCAGCCTCCCAAACAGTCTTCTTGCCCTTCTTGAGCCCGAAATACTCCTTCTCTTTGCCCAGTACGTAGTCCACCGTCTGATGCGTATGGTTGAGGCGGTAGAATTCAGCCACGCCGGGATTCGCCTGGGCGTCGTATTGGCGAAACTCGGTCTCGGACTTGCCCTCCTGATAGCGGCGTTCCATGAACTCATCCAGGTGATCCAGATCCGCGAGTGGCTGTGCCGAAACCGGTGTGGTCCGATTCATAGATTCATCCTTCGCCGTCGTAGGCTCGACCAAGCGGTACATTACAACACTTGTAAATTGCCATTCAAGCCTGGATTTCTGAAGCTGGATTTCTGAATCAATCCGCTTTCACCGCGAGGAGTTCGAACTAGCGATGACGCCAGATTTTTACCAGTTATTGCAACTTTGCGTACTCCGCCTTGGCTTGCTTCAAGATCGGGATTCCGGGGTCTGCGTCTTTCCAGAGCGTCAGGAAATCTTTGTAGGCGGCGAGTGCACGGGCTCGGGCGACGTCGGCATCCGCTCCTTGCGAGGTCTTCGATTGCAACGCATTGGCACGAGCCACGCCCAAGTGCGCCAACGCCCCCGTCCAGCAGTTCCAGACAATGCCGCTGTGGTCGATGATCTTTTGAAACTCGGCGGCAGCAGCACCACCCTGTCCGGCTGCCAGGAATGCTTCTCCGCGTACGTACGTCGGATAGAGGCACGAGCCATTCGTGATGAACGGAATGTTGCCCAACTCAATGAGCGAGGCGGCTTGCAGGGCGTTCAGGGCGGAGGGCGGGTTCTTTTGGTCCAGTGCCACTTGCGCCCGAATTGCAGGCAACCAGAGCGACTGCATCTGGGTGCCTAGCGGGAAGCGCTTGTCCAGGTCTTCGGCCAGGGATTCGGCTCGTGCCGTATCGCCCGCCATGGCCAACGCAAGCGCGGCTTGGCTCTCGACGTCGTGGCTCGCGGGAGCAAGTTTTAGAGCTTCTTCCGCTTCGTGTCGGGCTTCTGAAGCATTTCCGTAAGCCGCTTGTCGCAGCGCAGCAGTGGTTTGCCAGGTTGCCCCATTCTCTTTGCTGTCAGACTTGATGGCGGACTCCACCGCTCTCTTGGTCAATTCCCGTGCCGCGTCCACGCGACCGGCGTAACCCTCGGTGTCGGAGGCGAGCGCAAGCCCCCAGTTCTCGTAATCGGGTATGCCCCTCAACCACTGTTGTTGAGCCGCCATCGCCGTGGAGTCCGCCCCGAGGAAGGCAAGAGCGTAGAGAGTAACGTGAAGCCCAAAATCATCCATTTTCCGCGCCAGGGCATCGTGAATGACTTGCCGAGTTTCGTCGATCCGCTGCACTGCGAGGGTGTTATTGGCGAGATTTTCGTAACAACTTATCCGATCGGGTGCAAGGCGCACACATTGCCGCGTCATCTCCACGGCTTTCTCATACTGCCCTTGTGCGGCGAACACTAAGCCCAGGGTGCCGTACCCTCGCGATTCTCGTGGATAGCTCTCAATCTCTTCCTCATACGTCTGGCCCGCCTTATCCAGTTCGCCAGTTACATTCCAATAGTAATCGGCGGTGATGGTTAGCCTTTCCCGTTCGCTGGCATGTTCCCGCAACTGAAATGCTTTGGTGTAGTACTGGCCGGCCCGCGCTAGTTCGCTAAGATTGTTGTAGGCGTTGCCCATTGCCCTGTAGCCGGTGGCAAAATTCGGATCAAGCTCGATGGCGCGCTGATAGTAAGCAAGGGATGCAGCGGTGCCTTTCTCGTTAAGCGCCTTCACGCCAAGGCTATAGGCTTTCAGAGCTTCCAGTGAAGGCGTAGTGGCCTGGAACAGCGGAACGTCGAACTTCTGCACCGTCGCCAGCGATTCGCCCAGTTCGCCGCGCAGTTTGGAGGCTGCCTCGCCCAGCGCATCCAGCACCTTCTCCTCGGATGCTGCGGTCACTTGCTCCTCGGCCAGCATATCTCCGCTCTGGCAGTTCACCGCCTTCAATTGCAGCACATATTCGCTGGCCAGGCTGCCGATGGCTCCCGCAAGATAGGCTTTGCTGCCCGCCCGCAGACACAACTCGCGGGCAACGTCAGGCGTGAGTTTCGTGCTGGCGGGACGGGTCATCAACTTCAAGGTCCTCGAAACTTCGCTGTCGGAAAGCAAATTCAGAAAAGGCGATTGCCGCAGTGAAATGCTCAGTCCCGTCTTCAGAGTGTCGTCGAAGATGGCGTCTCCGGTGCTGTTGGCAAAGTCGGCGATTACGATCGTGCTTTGTTCGGTGAGCTTCCGTGCTTGTCGCGATCTCCAGTACCATGCGCCGCCAAATATGGCAGCGACCACCACCGCAGCGACAGCTAAGACTGCAAACAGTTTCACTGCCGCTCGTTCTCGGGAAGCCGGCAGGCTCAACGGCTGTTTTTCTTCAGTGGTAGTGATGCTGGTGCGGATGGTCTGCTGTTGAAAGATCATTCCACTGGGGCCGCGGCTGGCGGTGGTTGCATCCGGAATGAGAACTGGATTCTCTGGGGCAATAACCTGCACCGGCACCACGAACTGATATCCCCGCCCCGGCAGCGTGACGATGTAGTTGTTGTCGCCAGGTTTCTCCTCCAGCGCCCGGCGCAACGCGGAGATGCTTTGCGCGAGGCTATTCTCGTCGACGAAGGTGTCGGACCAGACATTCTTGAGCAGTTCGTCGCGGGTCAGAACCCTTCCCGGGTTCTGGACAAAGTACAGCAGCACATCGAAAGCCCGGCGGTTGAGCGTGACTACTGCTTCTTCGCGCCGCAAGGTGCGTCCGAGGGCATCCACTCGAAGCTTTCCGAATTGATATATCCCATCTGGCTTCATGGGCTTAGCAAACATTCAAACGTTGTCAGAAGCTGTCAGAACTCGTCACTGGCCTTTTTTCGGGGACTGCCGCAACATTCGCGGCAAGTAAAGGGGAGGGCCGGACGAAAAGACTCTACCAATGGCTGTCCAGACGGGCAAGTTCTTTCCGTTCCGATCCGTCCGCGAACACCACCCCCAGCTGCACGGTTCGCACCGAGGTGACGGTAGAGCACCAAGGCACGATCTTGCTGGTGGGTGGGGGGGGGGGGCGCGGAGGGCTTCGATACCTGCCCGCTCTGCGGAAGCAAGCTGGCTGCGGTAGAGGCGGCACGACCGCGGCATGGTCTTCCCAACGGAGCGGCATAACTGAAACAGGGCATCACAAATTCAATAAGGAGAATCTTTCATGAAACGCTTATTCGGGGTCATGCTCATGATGTTGGGCTTGGTGGTCGTGGCGGTTGTCATCGCGTCTCTTTCGAGCCATCCAGCTGCGGCTGCGAGTAATCCGCCAGCGCTTCCCCCGATTTCGGTTTCGGTCGCGAATACGCCGAACGTCAATGCCAACATAACCAATGCCTCGTTGCCGGTTACGGGCAGCGTCAATGCCGCTATCAGCGGGACGGTCAACGCCAATATCATCAACGCCTCAATACCCGTTACGGGTTGGCCGGGAAATGAAGGAATGAAGCATCGCTGAGCAGGGGGATCGGCCGCCCGTACTGCTGCTCAGCGCCGAATGCACTGAAGGCCGGGAATCCGACAAACCTTGGGGGGATTGCCGCTCTCGGTCTTCGTGCTGGCGGCTCAGAGTGAAGCGGGACAGCCGCCAGGGCCAACCCGCTGATAAAAGTTTTCACGATTTTCAACTCGTTTCGAAATAGGAGGCAGTTATGATCGACAGCTTTATTTCACGAATTCCAGCCAGCAAATCTCTCAGGTCAAAACACCGCAGAAACATGACTCGCGGAACGTTCGCCGTCGCTCGATTCTGTCTTGCCGCAATCCTGATGGCAAGTTTCCAAACGGGCTTTGCCCACGCCCAACTCACGCAGCTCTACGCGTTTGAGTACAACCCCAGCGCCACCAGCAACTATCCGGACGGTGAAACCCCGTACGCGGAGCTGATTCAGGGCGCGGACGGCAATTACTACACCACCACCTTTGCCGGCGGATCGGGGGCATGCACTGACGGTGTTGAGGGCCTGACTCAAGGCTGCGGAGCAGTGGTGAAGATAACGCCCGCCGGCGTGTTGAGCGTGCTTTACAGCTTCCCCTTCGACTCGAGTAACAATACGACGCCCAACGGTATGTTCCCGGTCGCCGGGCTGGTGCAAGGGCCAGACGGGAATTTCTATGGAGTCGCTTCTGGCGGAGGTAGCAGTGGAACCGATTTCTGCCAGCCCAGCCCTGGGATTTTCGGTTGTGGCACCGTCTTCAAAATAACCCCAGGCGGAACTCTTACTCTTCTGCACAGTTTTTGCGGAGGCTATGGCTGCGAATCGGCGCCTCCGGATGGTGCGGACCCACGTGGCCGCCTGGTTTATTCCGGCGGCTACTACTACGGCACCACCCAGCAGGGAGGCCTGTATAACGGCGAATACAATGCTGGCACAATCTTCCGGATCTCGCCCTCCGGCGCCTACGAGATCATGCACACTTTCAGCGGGAACTCTGGGACCGGAGACGGCGCAGGGCCCGAAGCTGGGCTGACACTCGCCTCCGACGGTAACTTCTACGGAACCACTCAGTTCGGTGGAACCTCGGGCAACGGAACTGTATTCAAGATGACTCCGGCGGGCACGGTCACCATCCTGTACTCCTTCGCATCCGATGACACCAACGGTACGGAGCCGCTGAGCGCGCTGATCCAGGCCAGCGACGGCAACCTGTACGGTACCTGCTATTCCGGCGGGGCAGATGAGGCGGGAACTGTGTTCCGCATCTCCAAGGCCGGCGCTATTAAGAAGCTTTATGACTTTGTAGGCACAGCGGGCTCTTACCCCCAGGCGGGAGTGATCCAGGCATCCGACGGCAACCTGTATGGCACAGCTGGCGGGGGCGGCGGGGATGATTCAGGTGCGATCTATCAGTTGACATTAGGCGGAGTCGCGACGCTGGAGGGAAGCTTCACTTTCGCCACCGGCTACGGCCCGGTTGGCGCCTTGGTTCAAGGCAGCGACGGGAGACTCTATGTAACGTCGCAATCAGGAGGCGGTACCAACTCGAGCGGCGTCTCTGACGCGGGTGCGATTGATGTATTCAATGGCGGCCTTGCAGCGCCGAAACCGGGAATCCTCCGCATCACTCCGACCTCGGGAGCAGTGGGCGCGAAGGTAACCATCAGTCAGGGGCCTTATATCGGTACAACTGAAGTGAAGTTCAACGGCACCTCGGCCACATTCAAGGTAAGAGGCTCCGAATTCATCACTACGACCGTACCGGCGGGGGCGACCAGCGGCACGATCTCGGTGACTACGCCCGGGGGCACGGCCATAAGCAAGCAGAGTTTCACAGTCTTGCCGTGACCGATTGAACCGAATGCGAACCTGCGTGGGGACGCGTCTTTTGCCGCGTCTCCGCTCAGGTCGCCTTTGGCTTCGCGTGGCGGGGAGGGATTCGAACCCTCAGTACTACTCTGAAAGCAGCAAGCGCCGACGTTTGCGTAAATTGCACGGAATCAGCCAGCTCGGAAATCTTCCGGGGACCGCGGCGGAATGTTCTGATTCAGCCGGAAGAAGTTATTTGGATCATAGTGCGACTTGACTGCTACGATGCGGTCCCATCGTTGGTGATAAGCCTCAGGCACGCGATCCTGTTCATCGCCGCTCATAAAGTTTGTGTAAACCCCCGGTTTCATTGCTGGCCGAAGCTTGTTGAAGACTCCGCGAATCCAGGCGACATTGACGGCATCAGCGGACGGCTCCGACCAGTTCGCCAGCAAATTCAGGATGAAAGGCGAAGTGCGATCGCCAAATGCAGTCTCGTCCGCGCCGGTCCGAGCCGCTGCGCCACCGAGATAGGCCAGTTCAATCTGCATATCCAAAGATGGAATCGTGGCGACCGCCTCGAGCAGGTGATCGATACTGCTGTCATCGAGATAACTGAAATAACCCGACTTGGTGTAGTAGCGGCGGCCATGTGGAAAATCGGAATCGGCCATGGTTTGTAAATCCAGAAATGACATGACCTTGCTGCTGACAGAATCCGGATTACACCTAGCAAGCGCACGCTGCAGATAGGGGCGCCCGGCTTCGGGATCACCCGTCCAAATCAAAGAACTGCTGGCCACGGGCCTCCCGCGAAGTTCCACAGCTACCTTCTTTATATGCGGGGCCAAGCGCAGATCAATATTCCACTTCAAGTCGATTGGCGCTTCGGCCATGAAGTCTCTCCAGCATTCGAGAAGCCTGCGAATGCCCGACTCTGGAGTCAAGCCTTCAGCAAGCACAACCGACGTGAGCGGATGGAGTTTCACTTCAAATTCTGTCACCACCCCGAAATTCCCGCCACCTCCACGCAAGGCCCAGAATAAATCTGGGTTCTCTTTTGAGTTGGCGCGCACGATGGAACTATCTGCAGTCACCAGAGTGAACCCCGCGACGTTGTCGCAGGACAATCCAAATCGCCGCGTGAGCCATCCGGTGCCTCCACCCAGGATCAGTCCGGAAGCTCCGGTGTGAGAGACGACTCCGGAGGGAAAGACAAGCCCTGCTTTCTGCGTCGCGTTATCAATCGAGCCCAACAGGCAGCCTCCAGCGATCCTGGCCCGGCGCGCCTCGGGATCAACCGTCACCTGGCGCATGTTGGTTAGATCGATCACCAAGCCGCCGTCACAGGTGCTGAAACCGGCCAGGCTATGCCCTCCACAGCGGACAGCTGTAAGAATCCCGGCCGCAGAGGCAGCTCGGACCGCGCTCTGCACGTCACTCACATCCGCACACCGGGCGATAAGGCCTGGAGTGCGAGCTACCATGCCGTTCCAAATAGCGCGAGCGTCTTCGTAGCCGCTATCTCTGGGGCGCAACAAATCACCGTTGAATCGCCGGTGTAGTGACGAGTAAACCTCTTGGCTGGCTTCGACCATTGCGTGCTTTCTTTGCAGAATGTTCTTGTTAGCCACGAGATAGGCGCTTCTAAATGGTCCTGCGTCGCCGGCTACGCAGGTACAAGAGTGAGATAAGGCCCAGGAAAACAGAAAATGCTGGAACCGACCATTGCAATCCGTCCACAAAGAAAGTTGTAACCGAGATCGCAAGCAGTAACAGAATACCGACAACGGTGAACAATGGATGAGCCCACAGGCGCATGGGCAAACTCAACAGCCGCTGGTGCGTAATGGCCTGGCGAAAACGGAGGTGGGTGTTGAGAATCACCAGCCACACAAAAAGCATTCCGGCTACGGCAGTCCCATAGAGCATCAGGAAAGCATTCCTGGGAGCAAAAATGGCCAACAGAATCGCCGCGACAATTCCCGCGGTTGAAGCCAGCAGCGCGCGATGCGGCACCCCGTTGCGGCTCACTCGGCCCATCCATTCCGGAGCATAGCCGCCTCGGCCCAGAGAGAAAAGCATTCGAGTTGAAAGGTAGAGGTTCGTATTCACGCTCGACAGCGCCGCCGTAAGTACAACGAAATTCATGATCGCAGCGGCGAAGGGGATATGCGCGGCCGCGAATGCTGTGACAAAAGGGCTGCCGGAAAGAGTGGATGAACCCGCGGTCTGGTTCCAGGGAACCATCGTTACCATAATCGCGATCGCCAATACATAGAACAAAATGAGACGCCAAACAATGCTTCGCATGGCGTGCGGAATGGTTACCTCCGGATGCTCGGCCTCTCCCGCGGTGACCGCGATGATTTCTACGCCCATGTAACTGGTGACTGTGATGGTGAGCGAAAGCCAGACTCCCTTCCATCCCAAGGGCAGGAATCCTCCGTGCTGGGTTAAATTGGCCAGGCCAATCGCCGCGCGGGAACCAACGCCAAGAATCAAAGATATTCCGACAATGATGAAGCCAACGATGGCCGAGACCTTGATCATCGCGAACCAATACTCAAACTCACCCAGGCGATTAACCTGCATGGAATTGAGCGCCACCAGAGCGGCTGAAACCAACACCACCCAAATCCATTGCGGAACATTCGGAAACCAAAAAGAAATATAGATGCCGGCGGCGGTCACTTCAGCTCCGATGGCGATGATCTGTGCGACTCCGTAAGTGGCTCGCACGGAAAAACCTGCCCAGGGATTGAGGTACTTCTCCGCGTACACTCCGAAGGCGCCGGCGACCGGATGGACGACCGCCATCTCCGCCAGTGCATAAGACATGATCAGCGCTATGCCTGCCCCCAGAAGATAGGAAAGAATCACGGCGGGTCCAGCCAGGCGAATGGTGACGCTGCTCCCCAAAAACAAACCCACACCGATGGCGCCGCCAATGGCCATCATGGTGAGCTGCCTCTGACCCAACCGCCGCTGCAGACCCTCCACTTCCTGCATCGGAGGCGCCTCTCCGGCAAGGGTGACTCCGGCCGCTGGGCCTTGTTCAACTGAACGGAGTTGAGCCGAGCGTGGTTGATCAGTCATAGCTGCCAACGTTGGCAGGGTCAAGGACCATAAGATCGATATTCTTTGTGAGAACTTCCACGACCGCCTTCACGTCGTCCATCGTGTTGTACACATGGAACGAAATCCGCAATCCGTCGTGACGATTCGATGCGACGATATTACTTTCGGCGAGCTTCTGCACCAGTAGGGTTGAATCCTTGCACTGCAATACGACCAGCGGGCCAGCGCTATCAGCGGGCGTTTTGGCACGAATGCCCAAGTCACGGGCGCAGCTCAACAGCGATTGTGCGAGCGCCTTTACATAGGCAGCCACATTCTCCATCCCGATTTCTTGCAGCAGTTGGAATCCGGGAAGCGCGGCATATACATTGGGCACAGATGGGGAACCTGACTCGAATCTCCGCGCCGTGGGAGATAAATCGAAAAGTTTGGGATCGTAGGCGAACGGATTTGCTTGCGCGAACCATCCGGTGACTGTGGGAACCAACGATGAAATGATTTCTTTTCGCACGTACATGAAAGCCAAGCCGGGAGGACCGAGCAGGTATTTGAGGGTCCCGGTTACAAAGAAGTCTAGATCCATGGCTTTGACGTCAATGGGACGGGTTCCGCAATCCTGGTAGTCATCGAGCATGACCAGAGCACCGGCGCGGTGGACGATTTGCGTGATGGCGTTGACCTCGGAACGAAATCCGTTCTTGAAACAAACGTGGGTGAGCGGGACGATGAGCGTATTGCGGTCTACCATCTTTTCGTAACTGGCCGCCGGAATGCAGTTGCCTTCTGCACCCACAAATTGCACCTCGGCGCCGCGACTACGTTGTGCGAGCCAGACATGGCCCATCGTCGGAAACTCGAACTCGCCCATTACAACTCTCTTCCGCTCTCGGAAGCTTAGCGCGCTGGCTACGCCGTTGATGCCCGCCGACACGCTGGTCACAATGGCAACTTCATCCGGGCTCGCGTTGATGAATTGTGCAAAGGCGGTTCGCGCGGCCTCATAATGATTCACCCACAGCTCCCACGGCGAACCTTGCTCGTGCCAACTCGCGATGAAATCCCCCAGGCCGGCCTGCACTGCATCTGAGAGCGCCCCCTGGGAGCAGCTGTTGAGATAGATTTTGTGTTTGAAGATGTTGAAGCGCGAACGAACTTTCTGGATTTGCGTGTCGGTCAGCATTAGTTCTTGATCTCGGCCAGTACTCTTCCGAATCTGCGCACCTCTTCGAGGGTATTGTAGTGGACCAAGGATGCTCTGACTGCGCCACTCTCTTTTTGGAGCCCGAGTCGCTCCATCAGCCGCGGTGCATACATGTGGCCATCGCGCCCGCCGATGTTCTGTTTAGCGAGCACTTCGGTGACTCTTGCGGGAGGCATTTTCGGCAGATTGAAGAAAAGTGTTGGCACTCGCTGACGGACGCGCTCTTTCTCCGTCAACCCGTAGACGACGGCGCCGCAATTGTTGAGCACCTGAAGCATTTCAAGCGAAAGCGATTCTTCATACACTCGGATTGCCTCGAACGCACGTCGCAGAGCGGACCGCCTCGACTCTGATTTCGCCGTGGCATCGTTCCCGGCTAGGCTTCGCCCTAGCGTTTCCAGGTAGCCCACCGCAGCATCCATACCTGCTACATTTTCGTAAACAAATGTGCCCGCCTCGATTTTTCCCGGCGGCTCGTCGGGAATGAAATCCTCACGGAAGGTCGGGAGCTTTTCCAGCAGTTCGCGCCGTCCCCAAAGAAATCCCATGTGAGGCCCGAAAATCTTGTAGCCCGAACACACCAGATAATCGCAATCGAAGGCTTGCACATCGATCGATCCGTGAGGGCCGTAATGCACGGAATCGAGAAAAATCTCGGCCCCGGACGCATGCGCTACTCTGGCTGCGGCCGCGACATCCACGATCGAGCCGATGGCATTCGAAGCCAGCGTGCAGGCCACAAGGCGCGTCTTCGACGACACCAGAGGGATGAGGTCGTCCACATGCAGATTCCCATCGTCCCTCATCTTCCACCAGGAAAACTTCGCTCCGCTCCGTTCCAACGCCAGCCAGGTGGCGACGTTCGCTTCATGATCCATGTCAGTTACGATAATTTCGTTGCGCTGACCGAGCGTTTGTCCAATCGCCAGACTCACCAAACGAATAAAGGACGTGGCGTTCATGCCAAACGCAATTTCGCTGGTGTCGCGTGCGTTCACCAGATCAGCGACGCTGTGCCGTGCCCGCAAAATCATCTCGTCTACTTCACGACTTTTCGCGTAGCGTCCCCCACGCTGCACATTGCACTCGATGAGATGATGATTTACCGCGTCCAGCACGATCTGCGGAACCTGCGCGCCTGCCGCATTATCAAAAAAGATGAAGCCCGGAGGCCGATTCAGCGCGGGAAAAGCGGCACGAACGGTTTCAATCGGAAAGCTCGCAATCGATGCGGAGGGGATTTCAGGGTTGAGAACACTTCGGGATTCGGCCTGCAAGTTTTCTCCTGGTTACATTTGAAAAGTCCGCCCGGCAGTCTTGCAAAATGACCAGCGCCAAACCTATACTCCGCTCCAACAACTCGTCAACCTGAAAGCAAACTTATGCCGGTATCTGCGACCAATTCAAAGCTGATCTATGACGCTTTGAAGGAGTGCGACATCCGCCTGGTGTCAGCACTGCCGGAAACCTGGTTGGTGCATCTCATCCGGGCTGCAGACGAAGATCCAGAAATGATTTTAGTTCGTCTGGCAAAAGAGGAAGAAGGTGTCGGCATCTCGGCCGGAGCGCACTTTGCCGGGGTAAAGTCGGCCATGCTGATGCAGAACCACGGCTTCCTGGCATCTATTAACGGTATCGTCTCGTTCGCACATCTATACAAGATTCCTCTCTTGATGCTCATCAGTTACCGCGGTTCTTTGGGGGAGCGCGACCCGTGGCAAACCCAAGGCGGCAATGTTACGGAGCCGGTCTTGCGGGCCTTGCGGATCCCTTACTTTTTTCTAGACGCCTTGGACACCGTTAAGAAACGTATTCGGCAGGGGCAGACTCTTGCCGAGAGCAGCCTGCAGCCGGTCGCACTTCTTCTGACGCGCGACTTGATGTGGGAGGAGCAGTGATGCTCCGCCTCGATTGTCTTCGATCGATTTATTCAGAACTGGAAAACTGTCTGGTCGTCACTATCATGGGAGCAGTCGCGGCTGAACTGCACTCCCTGGGTCACCGTCCTAATTTCTTTTACTTGCAACACGCAATGGGACTGGCGTCTTCTACAGGATTGGGTCTCGCTCTTTGCCTGCCGGAACAAACCGTGATTGTGTTCGATGGTGACGGTTCGCTTTTGATGAACCTTGGCAGTCTTAGCACGATGGCTCGCTATCGCCCCAAGAAACTGATCCATGTTGTTTTCGACAACGAAAGTTTGCTCTCGGTCGGAGGTTTTCCAACCGCAACGAGCACAGGTACGGACCTGGAAGGAATCGCACGTTCCTCCGGCATTCCGCGGGTGACCACAGTCCGTAGTGTGGAGAGTTTTAAGACCGCCGTCAGCGACGCCATGCAGGGACGCGAGCTCACAACTATTGTCGCCAAGGTCGAAGCCAAGGGTCCCGCAGCCTACGTTACCGACCTGACGTTGCTGGAGAATCGGTTTCAATTCCGCCGGCATATTCAGTCGCTGGAAACACGCTAACGCGGCGCCATTCAGATTGCGCTCAAGCGAACCATGGACTGTCGGACGAAAATGTTGATTTGATGAGGAGCACCGATGTCTCTCGTCTTGTCTAAACTGCTTGAAGAACTTGCTTCTGGTCAGCTGCGGATCGTGGACCTGACCCAGCCCTTGACTCCGCAGACTCCTCTGCTGCCTCTGCCAACACAGTGGAACAACACGCCTGCATTCAAGATCTGGGAGCTGTCCCGGTACGATGAACGCGGCCCGGCCTGGTATTGGAATGGGTTCGAGACTGGCGAGCATACTGGCACTCACTTTGATGCTCCGGTCCACTGGGTCTCGGGCAAAGACCTTCCGGACAACACCGTGGATCGCATCCCGCCACGAAAATTTGTCGGACCTGCTTGTGTGATCGACATCAGTGCGGAGGTAGCGAGCAACCCAAATTATCTGCTAACGCCAGAGCGTATCCGGCAGTGGGAAGAACGGCACGGCCGCATCCCGGTGGGCGCGTGGGTTCTTTTGCGTACGGATTGGTCGAAGCGGACAGACCCCAAGGACTACATCAACCTGAAGGAGAATGGACCGCATACTCCGGGATTGGCCAAGGAAAGTTCTACCCTGCTTGCCGGGGATCGGGATGTGCTGGGCGTCGGCGTGGAAACGGTCGGGACCGATGCCGGTCAGGCTGCCAGCTTTGATCCACCCTTTCCCAACCACTATCTGATGCACGGTAGCGGCAAGTTTGGGTTAGCCAGTCTGTCCAACCTTGATCAGCTTCCGCCAACCGGCGCCATCGTCATCGCCGCGCCACTGAAAATTGTTGGCGGCTCGGGCAGTCCTCTGCGAGTCATTGCCATCACGCCCTGAAAGACGGCGGTCTGTTTTGTCAGGGATGCGTCCGGTTTGTACCACCCGGGGATACCCCCCCTCCCCCCCTCCTTTTTTGCTAAAATATTGGATTTATTGTAGTTAGCATACTTTAGGCCGCCCGATTCGCGGCAAAATCTTGAGCGCCAAGGGTTTAGAGGTCAAAATCTTGAAAACAAAGGACTTGCCTCGTTTCCGGTCGCGTTCGCCTGTACCGTCTTCGTCTCGACAATCATCATCTTGACAATCTTTGCCTCGACAATCTCCGCCTCGACAATCTTGGCTTCGACCATCATCGGCTCTTTCGGCGCGAGTGGCAAGGTTGGACGTCACACACCTTGTCTGTGGAAATCTGCAGAGAGATGGCGAGGAGTGGAAGGTCTTCCGAGCGGAGCCCGGCTTCATCTAAGAAAAGCCCAGGCGGAGAGAGGGATCTCCCTGAGAATCGTGCCTTGGGAGATCCCTCCCGCGGCTGAACTACGCCGCGGTTCGGGATGACGCAAGGGCGAAGATTCAAACCGAGCCACTACCGCTTCGCTTGCATGCTATACCGGCGAGAAAGTCGCGCGTATAATCGTGCCGCTGTTGAAGTCCAAATGGAGATTCCAGCCTAGCGCCTGCGCCGTTTGCCGGGTGTCATCTCAGGGGAGGGAACCGTGAACCGAGGTTCCACCGCGTCTTTCCTAAGTATTCTTGCATTGCTCACGCCGATGGTTTGCCTGGCAGCTCCCCAAACCAGCATTGTGCCTGATGACGGACCGAGTTTCACGTTGTACGTGAGCCCCTCGTCACAAACTGTGACGGCTGGTTCGAGCGTCACCTACATAGTCACTGTATTGCCACTGAAAGGTTTTACGGGAACGGTAGACCTGAGTGTAAGTGGCGCAGGACTAACATCCGTCTTAGATCCGTCTTCGATTAGCGGTGGTTCAGGCTCCTCCGTGCTGCAAGTGGCCAGTTCTTCCTCCACTTATGCGGGAACGTACGGGCTGACCATCACGGCTGCGAGCGGGAGCTTTTCGCAGTCGGCATCTGTCACATTAAAGGTTAGATCCCCAAACGATGACGGAACCGTCGGTAACTGGTTGGGGTATACATGGGACTTTCAAAACGGAGAACCGGCGGGTGGCGGAACGTTGATTGCCTTCAAGAGAAATATGGTCGTCGACCCGAACGGGTATTTACATGTGAACGTCCGTGAGAAGGACGGTATCTATTCGGACGCCGAAATGTACACCAGGAACCTATTTAACTTCGGTACGTTTCAGTGGGTGCTCCAAGGCACGAACTATTACAAAATGGACCCGCCGCTTGTGCTGGGCTTGTTCTCATACGGACCGAACGCCGGCGTCGGGGTTGACGGGGAAAACGAGATTGATATTGAGTTTTCCAATTGGGACGGCGAAGGCGTCCCGAATCAGGTCTCCGATTTTACTGTGTACCCATCCACCGGGAACGGTACTGACGGGCAAATCGATCACGAGGTGGATTTCTATGTCCCAACTCCCAAGACCAACACTACAACTGTCCGCTTTGTCTGGAGCGCGACCAGCGTCGAATGGTTTCTTATGGCTGGCACTGTGCCGGTCAATCAGCCAGTGACTCATGTGTTCCATCACTGGACTTACAGAGGGACTAACGTAGTCAATGGCGTCCCGACCACGGATCCCACTAAGTGGATTCCTCAGGATCCCTGCCCGATTGACATTAATCTGTGGAACTTTGACGGGCTGCCCACGCATACTTGGGACATTGTTGTTCGGGAGTTCGATTACTTACCTGCACAGTAATTTCCAGCACTTCATTCCCGCACTTCTTGGCTTTGTGGTTGGGAGATCGGAGTTACGGCGCCGGGCACGCGCTCCGTCTACGTGCCGCTTTTCTCAAGCGACAGCTTGAACACCGTGCCGCAGCCATAGTCACAGTGAGTGGTCGCGCCGCCTTCGGTAGTCGTGCCGTAAAGGTTGCCTTCCTTGTCCATGGTGAGACTATCCCAGGGTTCCTCTCCTGTGCTTGTTTTCCTTCCGAAACTGTAAAGTATCTTCTCCGTCCACGCGCTGCTTTTCGCGGAAGGAGGAGACATCTGGAACACGGTGCCAACGCTGTACCCGCCGCCTCCGGTAGTGGTGCCGTAGAGGTTGCCCCCCTTATCCATAATCAAGCCATCGAAGGGATGAGTCCCGTCGACGGAGTAGGCCCCGAAACTGTAAAGTACCGTCTCGGTCCACGCGCCACTTCCCCCGGCGGGAGGAGACACCTTGAACACGGCGCCGTAAATGTGCGCGCCGCCTCCGGTAGTCGTGCCGTAGAGGTTGCCTGCTGTGTCCATGATCAGGCTACCGTAGGGGTTGACCCCGTCTCCTGATTGGGTGCCGAAACTGTAAAGCACAGTTTCCGTCCACGCGCCGCCATTGCCGCCATTGGCGCTATTGCCGCCATTCTCGGGGGACAGCTGGAAGACCGTGCCCCAGCTGTACGCGCCACCTTCATTGGTTGTGCCGTAGAGGTTGCCCGACTTGTCCATGATCAGGCCCGCGTAGGGAAGCGAGCCGTCGTTTGGGGCGCCAGCAAAACCGTAGAGCACCGTCTCGGTCCACGCGCCGCTTTTCTCAGGAGACAGCTCGAACACCGTTCCGGCGTTGTTCGCGCCGCCGCTCTCGGTCGTGCCGTAGAGATTGCCCTGCTTGTCAATGATGAGGCCCGCGCGGGGGAGCGAGCCGTCGTTGGGGGCGCCACCAAAGCCGTGAAGCACCGTCTCGGTCCAGGTGCCGCTTTTCTCAGGCGACAGCTTGAACACCGTGCCTACGTTGTTCGCGCCGCCGCCGTAGGTCGTACCGTAGAGATTGCCTTCCTTGTCCATGACCAGACTATCGTAGGGGTTGACTCCGTCTCCCGATTGGCTCCCGAAACTGTAAAGCACAGTCTCGGTCCACGCGCCGCTTTTTGTGGCAGGAGGAGACAGCCTGAACGCCGTGCCCATGCTGTATGCGCCGCCCTGTTCAGTTGTGCCATAGAAGTTGCCCTCCTGGTCGATGATCAGGCTACCCCAGGGGGTGGCTCCCTGTGCGGCCTGGAGGCCGAAGCTGTACAGCACGGTTTCAGTTTGCGCGAGCGCCGAATTCGCCGCTGCAAACATGACCACAAGAATAAAAGGGGCCACGGCAATGCGAGGTGAGATCTTGACGCTGAAGAAGTGCATAAATGCCCGCCTAAGAATCAGTCCTCTTTACTTTTTTACTTTTGGGGGACTGCAAAACACCGCAATCATAGACCGTTCAGGCATGCTTGCCCAGTCTGAAAGGAATCGGGCGGTGGTGCAGTTTGGTATTGACGACAAGTAGCGATGCACGCGAGATCCCTCGCTTCGCCTGAAGAACGGCTCCGCTCGGGATGACGCCGCCGACGATATTCCGCTGGAATCCAAACTGCACCACTACCAGGAATTGCACCTGAAGTGCCCGGAAGCTGGCCCAATCCGCTGCGGGCGCAGGAGCCTTCGCGGCAATTGGTGCGGGTGTCGGCAGCGCTCGCCCAATTCTCATATACTTAATCCTGTTCGCGTCCTGCCCAGATTGACGCCTTCGCCCGCACGCATGGCCGCGGTACAACTTTCACCCTCCGGGTTTGGAGAACAGTTAGAGCGATGTGGATTGTTGCGTTAGCCCTTAGGCGCCCTTATACGTTCACGGTCATGGCGTTGGTGCTTATCCTTCTGACGCCGCTGGTGATTGTGCGCATGCCGGTTGACGTTTTGCCGGACATCAACATTCCTGTGATTAGCGTGGTGTGGAACTATCCCGGGATGGCTCCCGACGAAATGGCCGACCGCATTGTCACCAATGCCGAGCGCGGTCTCACCATCACGGTAAATGACATTGAACACATCGAGTCGCAGTCGCTCAATGGCATTGGGGTGATCAAAGTTTTTTTTCAGCCCACGGCGAACATCCAGACGGCGCTGGCGCAAACCACGGCCATGATGCAAACCACCCTCCGGAGCTTGCCCCCTGGAACCGTGCCGCCCCTGATTGTCACGTATTCCGCCTCGTCGACACCGATCGTCCAGTTGGGATTGAGCAGCAAGACGCTGCCTGAGCAGCAGCTCTTCGATCTGGGCAATAACTTTCTGCGCACGCAGTTGGCGACCGTGCCGGGCGCCGCGACCCCGTTCCCCTACGGCGGCAAAATACGCCAGATACAAGTCGATCTGGACCTGCCGCGGCTGCAGGCCAACGGCCTTTCTCCCAACGACATTGTGAATGCGCTCAGCGCGCAGAACCTGATTCTTCCCGCAGGCACCACCAAGATTGGTTTGCTGGAATACCAGGTGGAGATGAACGGCAATCCGCAGACCATGGCGGAGTTGAACGATCTTCCCGTCAAGACCGTGAGTGGGTCAACCATTTACATGCGCGACGTGGCCCACATCCGCGACGGATTCGCACCGCAAACCAACATTGTGCACATGAATGGGGAGCGCGGCGCCCTGATGTCGATGTTGAAGGTGGGCAGTGCGTCGACGATCACGATTGTCGAGGGCGTGAAACGCATGGCTCAGCTTGCGTCTCAGTCACTGCCGCCGGAGATGAAGATTACCGCGCTGTTCGATCAATCGCTGTTCGTACGCGCATCCATTCGAGGAGTGGTGGTCGAGGCGCTGACCGCCGCTCTTCTGACCGCGGCCATGATCCTGCTTTTTCTTGGAGACTGGCGGCCCACGATTGTCATTTCTATCTCCATCCCGCTGTCGATCTTCGTATCGATCATCGTGCTCAGCGCGCTCGGACAGACGATCAACATCATGACTTTGGGCGGTCTGGCGCTGGCCGTGGGCATCCTGGTCGACGACGCTACGGTGGAAATCGAAAACATCGAGCGAAACCTTGCCCAGGGCAAGGAAATGAAGCGCGCAATTCTCGATGGTGCGGCGCAGATCGCGGTCCCGGCCTTCGTCTCGACGATTTGCATCTGCATCGTATTCGTGCCCATGTTTTTCCTGACAGGAGTGGCGAAGTTTCTGTTTGTGCCGCTCGCCGAGGCTGTGGTCTTCGCCATGTTGGCCTCGTATTTTCTGTCGCGAACGCTCATCCCCACGCTGGTCATGTACATCATGCGAGGACACGAGCATAAAGCGGCGGGACCGAAAACGTTCATGGGGAGGTTTCAACGCGGATTTGAGAAACGCTTCGACAACTTCCGCAATGGCTACTACCAACTGCTGGAAACCACGGTCCAGCACCGCAAACTCTTCGTCGGTGCTTTTCTTGGGTTCTGCCTGCTGTCGCTTGGGTTGGTGTTCTTTCTGGGCGAGGATTTCTTTCCATCGGTTGACGCAGGCCTGATCCGGCTGCACCTGCGCGCCCGTGCAGGCCTGCGGGTGGAAGAGACGGCTCGCATTTGCGATCAGGTGGAACAGTTTTTGCATCAAGATCTGCCCAAGGGCGAGATTGCAACCGTGCTGGATAACATCGGATTGCCCAACTCCAGCATCAATTTGTCCTACAGCAATTCGGGCGTGATTGGCACCAGCGACGCTGAGATCCTGCTTGGGCTGAACGCCGAGCAGCATCAGCCGACGGCGGAGATCGTGCAACACTTGCGCCAGGAACTGCCTCGGCGCTTTCCCGGAGTTGAGTTTTTCTTCCAGCCGGCCGACATCGTCACGCAGATCCTGAACTTCGGTTTGCCCTCGCCAATTGATATTCAGGTGATCGGTGCGGATATGCAGACGAACTACGGCATCGCCCAGCAGATTGCCAACAAATTACGCCATGTTCCCGGCACGGCCGATGTACATGTGCAGCAGATGCTTGGCCTGCCGACATTGCATCTCGACATCGATCGCAATCTCGTGACCCAGATTGGTATGAATCCGCTGGACGTCGCCCAGAGCGTGTTGGTTTCGCTCAGTGGGAGCTTCCAGACTGCTCCCAGCTTCTGGCTTAATCCGGAGAATGGGGTGACCTATCAACTGGTCGTGCAGTCTCCGCAATACCGAATGACTTCGCTGCAGGATCTGATGAACCTGCCGGTCAATGATCGTTTGGTCCCGAACTCGCAGGTACTGGGTAATCTGGTGCAGTTGTTCCCGACGTCGCGGCCAGCAGTGGTGTCGCACTATGGCATAGAGCCGGTCATTGACGTGTATGCGAGCACACAAGGGCGCGATCTTGGAGCTGTGGCCAGGGACACGCAGAAACTACTGCGGCCCTACACGGGACATCTGCCGCGGGGCACGCGCATTGTGGTCCGGGGTCAGGTGGAAACCATGCAATCCTCGTTCGTCGGCCTGGGTATCGGGCTGATGGGCGCGATTCTGCTGGTTTATTTTCTGATCGTGGTGAACTTCCAGTCGTGGCTCGATCCGTTCGTCATCATCACCGCGCTTCCGGGGGCCCTGGCGGGTATTGCGTGGATGTTGCTGCTGACGCATACCACGCTCAGCGTGCCATCGCTGACCGGAGCGGTCATGTGTATGGGCGTCGCGACCGCGAATTCCATCCTGATGGTGTCGTTTGCGCGCGACCGGATGCAGGTCGGGGTGCCCGCCGTTCGGGCGGCGCTGGAAGCGGGTTACACTCGAGTTCGCCCCGTGCTGATGACGGCGCTGGCCATGGTGATTGGTATGTTTCCCATGTCCCTGGGCCTGGGTGAAGGCGGGGAGCAAAACGCTCCTCTGGGCCGGGCAGTCATCGGCGGATTAATGTTCGCGACTGTGGCAACATTATTCTTTGTGCCCTGTGTTTTCGCCATGGTTCACAGTCGTCGAGAAGCGGCAGCCCAGGAAATAAAACAATCTGAAGAAGGTACAAATTCTTAGGACACTGATCATATTGATCATACTTTTCATACTTATCGTACTTATCAATGGGAGTTGAGTGAATCATCGTGCAGACCGAACCTGAAAATAGTCAACCCGCAGCAGGGCCGCAGCACACTCCGCCCGAAGTAACGCCGCCTCCGGAACTTCCGGCTGCGCCGCCGCGCAAGGCCGTGATCATCGTCGTGCTGGTCATAGTGGTGCTCGTGCTCGGCGGTGGCGCGAGCATGTTCAGCCGCTTTCGTGCCGGGCGCGCTCTGGCCAAGGAAACGGAAATCGATTCCGTTGCCACGGTCGCCGTCGTTCATCCCATTGCCGAGAAGCCTGACGAAGAACTGGTGCTGCCGGCGTCGTTGCAGGCCTATGAGGAGTCCCCCATCTATGCCCGCACGAACGGATACTTGCTGCACTGGTACAAAGACATTGGAAGCCGGGTTGAGAAGGGTGAATTGCTGGCGGAGATTGATACTCCCGAAGTCGATCAAGAATTGTTACAGGCGCGCGCCAGCCGTCAGCAGTCTGCCGCCCAGTTGGATATTGCAAAGATTTCCGCCGATCGCTGGCAGAATCTGCGCAAGACGGACTCCGTTTCTGAGCAGGAAAACGACATGCAGACCAGCGCCTACCAGCAGGCAGTTGCGAACCTGGCAGCGGCTGATGCCAATGTTCATCGCCTCGAGCAATTGGAGTCGTTCAAACACGTGTACGCGCCATTCTCCGGAGTGCTGGTGAAGCGCAATGTTGATCCCGGCGCGCTGATAAATGCGGGGTCGGCTGGCGTGGAATTGTTCATCCTGGCCAAGGTGGACCCCTTGCGAGTGTTCACAAACGTTCCCCAAGCATACTCGCCAGCTATCAAGAATGGGATGCAGGCCTACATTACGCTGCAGGAGCTTGCTGGGCAGAAGTTCAGAGGAACTGTGGCGCGCACAGCCGAGGCTATCGATCCTGCAACGCGCACCTTGCTCACGGAAGTGGATGTTCCCAATAAGGATGGCCGCCTGTTGCGTGGCTCCTTCGGCGAAGTGCATTTCACGCCTAAGATTAACGCGGAGAAAGTTACCGTGCCCGTGAATGCCCTGATCTTTCGCCGGGCGGGCGCGCAATTAGCGGTGGTGGGAGCAGATAACAAAGTACAACTGCGGACCATCGCGATTGGCCGCGACTATGGCACGACGCTGGAAGTATTGCAGGGTGTAGGCCTCCAAGACCGCATCATTATTAATCCCGTCGATTCGCTGGAAGATGGCCAGACAGTGAATGTCGCCGCTGACAACCAGCAAGGGAATCATTCATGAATCGGTTGGCAATACTGCTCGGCGCTACTCTATGCCTGGCGGGATGCGCCGTGGGGCCCAAATATCAGCGCCCGTCCATCCCAAGTCCGCCGGCATGGAAAACCGAAGGCCCGTGGCGCGAGTCCGCTCCGAAAGATGCCATTCCTAAGGGAGCTTGGTGGGAGATTTTCCACGACGCCGAACTGAGCGGCTACGAGCAACAACTCCTGCAGGCCAACCAGTCCCTCACGGCTGCCCGTGATCGTCTGGATCAAGCTCGTTCGCTGGCGCGAGTGGCATCGGCCGGATTGTTGCCGACGCTCAGCGCAGATCCCGGCGCATCGCGCAATCGGTACTCCGGCAATCGTCCCGAGAGTTCGACTCCTGAGATCCCACTGACGCAAAGCGTGTATCAGATTCCATTTGCATTGAACTACGAGGTGGATCTCTTCGGCCGGGCGCGTAAGACTCTGCAAGCCGCCAACGCCAGCCTGCAGGGCACGGCCGCCGATCTGCAAAATGTTCAACTGGTCTTGACCGCGGAGCTGGCCGCTGATTATTTCAGCCTGCGTGAACTCGATTCGGAATACCAAGTGGTGCAGGAATCAGTAAAGATTCAGCAGCAAGGACTGGTGCTGGTGAACCATCGCCATCAAGGCGGGATCGCCTCCGGTCTGGACCTGGCGCAACAACAAACGCTGCTGGATTCCACGGTCACGCAACTCTATTTGCTACAGCAACAACGCGCACAGTTCGAACATGCCATCGCTGTGCTGACGGGAAATGCTGCGTCCACATTTAGCATTAGCGTTGCGCCGCTGCTCGCGGTTCCGCCGCCGATTCCTCTTGGAATTCCGTCGGACCTGCTCGAGCGGCGTCCGGATGTAGCGACCGCGGAACGAACCATGGCCCAGACCAACGCTCTTGTGGGAGTTGCCCAGACTGCGTTCTATCCACAATTCACTATCTCCGGTGGGGGCGGGTTTCAAAGCATCACTCTGGGTTCGCTCATCAGCGCTCCCAGCGCGTTCTGGTCGCTGGGTGGCGATCTGTTGCAGCCAATCTTTAATGGCGGACGCAATCGTGCCACTCTTGCTGGCGCGAAATCGGCCTACGACGAATCGGTCGCCAACTACCGTGAATCCGCACTCGTCGCGTTTCAGCAAGTCGAAGATGGCTTGTCGGGATTGAATTCTTTGTCCCGGGCCGCGGAAAGCCAGAATGCGGCGGTCGCTGACGCGCACCGTGCGCTGGACATCGCCAATGATCGCTATGTTGGCGGACTGACCACCTTTCTCGATGTCATCACCTCGCAATCCGTATTGTTAACGAACGAGCGGCTCTCCACCCAGTTGCTGGGCCAGCAGATGGTCACGTCGGTTTATCTTGTCAAAGCATTGGGCGGCAGCTGGGATGCATCCGCGATTCAGAACGAGCAAGTGCATCCCACGGCGAGCCAAGCGTTTCAGCCATAGAGCCGTGCGGAGCTGCTCGCACAACAAGTCAAGAACAAGTTGATCGAAGATACATTAGCGATCAAATACATTCCGCGGTCTGGCGTCTGCTGGTTTCTACCTACTGGCTTCCACCTACTAGATTCCACCTAGAAGATGAAGCACGCCTGGAAAAAACATTTTTGAACCTTGACTCCGGGTCAGAGCTAGATGTACCGTTTCCCGGTCATTCGGGGGAATTGTTGAATGTTATGTCGGTAGTGGATTGCGGACGAGTGCGGCGTCTTCAATTGCTCGATGGAGCATTTTTCACCCGGAGGCAATCGGCTTTGCCGGTTGCAAACGCTGCCGCCCCCTTTACCGGCAGCGCGAACCCCAAGCAGAGGTTGCCATGGAGATCGGACGAACCGCACGGGGGAATTACAGAATGCCTAGGAGGATTATGTACCGCAGATTGAGATTCATCTCCCCCACGATCACAGTCCTCACGATTGTGTTTCTTGCCCACACCCTAGCCCAAGCCGCACCACTGCCCCTGTTGACGCGCCATGTGCGCGACGTAGTTGCCAATGGTCAAGCGCCGTTAGTTGGACAACTTCCGGCCACACAAACGTTGCACTTCGACATTGTTCTGCCGCTGCGCGATCGCACAGGGCTGCAAACTTTTAACCGGGAAGTCAACGATCCCAGCAGCCCGTCTTACCATCAGTTCCTCACCCCGCAGGAGTTTACTGCCAGATTCGGACCCAGCCAGGACGATTGGGACGCGCTGGTTGCTTTCGCGAAAGCGAGCGGCTTTGAGATCATCAACGGAACCCGCGAAGAAAGGGATCTACGGCTTACGGGCGCGGTGGCGAACATTGAGAAGGCCTTCCATGTGACCATGGGGCTTTATCAGGATCCCACCGAAGACCGCACATTCTTTGCCGTGGACCGCGAGCCCACCGTGGACCTTCCCTTCCAGCTTTGGCACATCACCGGTCTGGATAACGATTCCAAGCCGCATCCCATGTATGTCAAGAAGAGCGACTACGCGAAGGCCCATGGAATCGATCCCAGCAAAGTCGTGAAACATGCGACCACCGGCTCCGGCCCTTCGGCTTCGTTCCTGGGCAGCGACATGCGCGCGGCCTACTACGAGGGAACGGCGCTCACCGGCTCCGGCCAGAACATCGCCCTGTTCGAATTCGCGGGTACCGATTTGGCCGATCTAACTACCTATTACAAGAATGTTGGCCAAACCGAACCTTACACTCCCACTCTCATTTCCACCGGCGGGTACGGCACGAGTTGCGTCGATAGCGGCGGCAGCGCCTGCGACGATACCGAACAGACCCTCGACATGACGCAGGCGATGGGCATGGCGCCTGGCTCGACCATGCTCTACATGTACGTCTGCGGCGACGTGCTGGCCAGTGGATCAGGCAATATCAGTGACACGGCCTGCATCAGCGCGATGGTTTCGACCGCCTCCGCTCCTTTATCCAAGCAGATCAGTTGCTCGTGGGGCTGGACGCCGGCCGACCCCAGCACACTGGACCCGTACTTTGAGCAAATGGCGTCGCAAGGCCAGAACTTTTTTGCCGCGTCCGGCGACAGTTCGGCCTGGTCCGCGTCGAATGAGGCGTGGCCAGCCGACGATGCGAATATCGTCTCGGTCGGCGGTACTGACCTCACAACTTCCAGCGCGGCTGGCCCCTGGAAATCGGAAACCGCCTGGGCAGACAGCGGTGGCGGCATCTCTCCTGATTCCATTCCGATTCCGTCGTGGCAGCAACTCTCGGGCGTGATCACGTCGTCGAACCACGGTTCCACCACATTGCGGAACGGTCCCGACGTCTCGGCCAACGCAAACTTTACTTTCTATGTTTGCGCCGACCAAACCACCTGTACGGCAAACGACTACGGCGGAACCAGTTTTGCCACGCCCATGTGGGCGGGCTATCTGGCTCTGGCCAATGAGCAGGCCGCAACCAACGGCGACACCATCGGCTACATCAATCCGATCATTTATCCGGCGGCTTTGGGTTCGAGCTACAGCACGCTGTTCCACGACATCACCAGCGGCAGCTGCGGCACTTACTCGGGAATCACCAGCTACGATCTGTGCACCGGGTGGGGCAGTCCGAACACCACGGGCCTGATCAATCTTCTGGCTGGGTCCTCGACGCCGAGCTTTACCTTGTCGGATTCGCCGAGCAGTCTGACGATTACGCAAGGCAGCAGCGGCACCAGCACGATCACAGTCACTGACGTAGGTGGATTCTCGGGCAGCGTAACTCTGGCTGCGTCTGGTCTGCCGAGCGGCGTGACGGCGGCGTTTGGCACGAACCCGACCACCGGGACGAGCGTGCTCACGCTGACCGCAAGCAGCACAGCGACTACCGGATCGGCAACGGTGACGATCACCGGAACCTCCGGCAGCTTGACGGCAACCACGACGCTTGCGTTGACTGTGAATTCGACAGCGACGCCAAACTTCACCGTCGCTGCATCGCCGACTTCGGTCACGGTAACGCAAGGCGCCAGTGGAACCAGCACGATCACCATCACCAGCACGGGCGGGTTCAACTCGGCAACGACGTTGAGCGCGTCTGGCTTGCCCAGCGGCGTAACCGCGGCGTTCTCCACCAACCCGGTCACTCCGCCGGCAAACGGGAGCGCGACCTCAACCCTCACGCTGACCGCTTCTTCAACCGCCACGGTCGGCGCGGCTACGGTGACGATCACCGGTACATCGGGATCGACCACTCACAGCACCACGATTGCCCTCACGGTGAATGCTTCTTCGGGAACGGCGAACTTCACCTTGTCGATGTCGCCTTCTTCATTCACGATCGATGAACGCGGCACCGTATCCACCACTCTCACAGTCACCAGCGTCAATGGATTCCATTCTGCAGTGGACTTGAGCGTGAATGAATTCCCCAGTGGCGTATCGGCGACGGCCTCGTCCAATCCTGTGACGCCGCCGGCGAATGGCAGTGTGAAGGTAACTCTTACCTGGAGCGCTACCAGACGCGCACCCACGGGAACGACAACCATTGAGCTGATCGGGACTTCCGGTTCGCTCACCAACGAAATACCCGTCACTATAACGGTGGCGCCTTGACGAATCGTTTTTAGCAACGATCACGACCATCTGATCTCTGCCGCGTCGTAAGACGAGGCAGGATTGGATGTTATGCGTAGATGTTAAGCGTGAGATGTTAAGCCCACCAGTCGAGCCGGCCCCATGCGGGGCCGGCTCGATGTTTCTCGTCCTTGAATATCAAGCGAAAAAGAGTCTGACCCTCATTGCTTTCAACACCCAGTAAGGGATGTGACCGAGAGGCAACATACTGAACATGGAAAAAAAGTAACGGCCACCGTGTTCTATGGACACATGACACCCAATACAACTGTAGTCACAATGGAGTGAGCTGGCTTCCCAACGGCTGACGCGAAGCTGTGGAGGCTGTGTCGTACCCCTTAGGCCTCTTCCGCTTTTCATCTACTTAGGGGCCGGCTCACCCATGCGCTACCAGGACGTAGCTCTCTGTGGAGGGCGGCAAGCGCTTCTTCTTATAATTGAGCGTGATCCCTTCGCCTTTTGGATGTACATCATTTGTCGGATGGCTGCTCAAAACGCCGGTTCGCGCGGAGCTGGGGATGCGGCTTCAATTCGCCGCTCACTCCGATGGAAAAGCTGTGTTCGTACGGCGCGTCGTCCGTCCCGTCTACCGTGAGCCGAACTGTGAAATCGGCGGCTCTTGTATAGCAATGAGAGACGTTGGGGCCTTCTGAGATTGTTCCGTCGCCGAAGTCCCAGTGATAGCGGAGCGCAGGCACGCCCGCAGGATCGGCCTTAGCTGAGAAGGCGATCGTTTCCCCAGCCTTCGACTGAGACGGGACTCGGACCGTAACGGTTGGGGCGGTCTTGGCGACAGCTGTGTCCACCAACTTGATTACCACGGCCGATTGCGGCGCCTGATTCTCCAGCCGGATCGCACCGCCTTCGAGTACAAAGGCGGCACTTGAATCCATCACCCCAGTCGCCGTCATCGTAGAGCTGACGGGGATGCCAAGGTCACTGAGGCTCAATGAGCGCGAGCGCGGCTTGTCAGTCCAGTTAAAAACCGTCAAGATAGTTTGGCGCGGGCTTTGCCGGAGTAAAAAAATACTGGGTTGTCCATCCTCCGGCTCATAGGTCATCAGATCTACGGGCGTTGAGGCGCGACCACCTTTGGCCATGTTGAGCAAGTCCCGGTTTTCGACCAGCGCGAGTCGATCCTTCTCACTGCCAAGCACCAGCAGGTCGTCGCCGATTTCGTACATGCCACCGGCGATCGCAGAAAGCGCAATCGAGGTCTGCGCTGTCGCCAGGGACTGTGAGGAATGCTCGCTGGAATGCTCCACTAAATATGTGTCGGTGATGTTGAACGCGTCCGGGTCATCGATGAAGAAGTTCCCGTTCATGTAGAAGCGGGCCGCGATGCCGGGAGCCGCGTTCTTCGACCTCAGAAAACTGTGTCCGGTGTCGGCGGAGACGCGGCCTGTGTCGACAATGCCGACCGGATTGAGCATAGGGCTTCCGTCTTTATCCAGGATCACATCGTTGCCCACCGTGTCGCGGATTATCTGCAAGCCTATACGCTGCGCTTCGAGTGCGGTGGTATTGGGGCGGTAATAGTAACCTTCAATGGCGGTCGTATCCATGAAGTCCATCTTGATGAAACGGACTCCCCACTCCCGAACCAAGGTCTTGTAGGTCTGGCGCAAATATTCCTGCGCTCCGGGGTGGGTCGTGTCCAGCGCGTAAAGCGTGTCAACACCCTGCCTCCACACATCCTCCAGCGGAATCGGTTGGCCCTCGGCGTTGTGAACCAGCCAATCTTTGTGATGTTCGTAAACCCAAGCCCGGCTGCTTACCTCGAATGGCGCTGTCCACAGACCAACGGTGAGGCCATCTCTCAAAATATGATGGGCTACAAAGCCCATGCCGTCCGGAAATTGTGTCGCGTTGGTGGTGACGAACTCGCCCCGAGCGTACTGATAGCCTTCATCAATCTGGAAAAAGTTGTAACCGAGCGAATTCAAATGCTGCGACAGCCAATCGGCATTGGCCAGCGTTTCGCCCTCGTTGATCGCGGCATAATATGCGGTCCAGCTCCACCATCCCATCGGAATCTGACTCGAAACACGGGCGTGATGCAGTTGTCGAATTGCGGAACCATAAGCGCGAAGTTGCTCCAGGTAGTCCGATCCGGCCTCGAACATGACTCGCTCAGAGCTCATCTCTTCGCCGGGATTAAGTGGGAGGCTTAATTCGATCCGGTCGCTCTTCAAATGCTTTGGTTCCAGAGTCTGTGCCTCGCTGTAATCGTTCTGGATCTCAGTGGTGCCCGTAGACTCGACGGTATACGATGCGACCTTAGCTTCGGTACCTTTGCCCTCGGTCTTGAGTCGCAACAGAGTCAAGAAGCGATCGGACGTGAGCGCGCCAAGAAATAGGCTCTGCTTGGTTTGCCGGTTATAGATAAGCTGGCTTCCGACTCCGCGATGCATTCCGCCCGGAGCGTCTGCGAGATCGTAGATCACCAGGTCGGGCCAATCTTCGCTGAAGCTATCGGAGAGAATTCGCTCATCCGATGGACGGCCACCCAAGTTCAAGTTAATGATTGAGTCGCCCATGGCCTCAACACTGCGAATTGCCTGCACTGACGTGGCTTTGCCCGTTGTGTTCCTGACCCGGACTTGAATGGCGCCGTATGGGTTTTCGGTGTAGAGCTGCATTACATATATAAGGTCGGGACTGTCGCGCAGTCCGCTGCACGTGACCGTCAACTGTTGGCCGGAGCCAAGCGCATCGCTGAATGGCGACTCGGAAATCGAATGCGATGGATAGCTGCTGGAACGCAGCCACTGGTGATTGACCAGCGCACCGGTGCCTGCCTGCAGTACGGATGGGCTGCCCGGCGGCCCAAATTGATACGACCCATCCTGACGATTGACCGTCACGGAGAGAGCCTTATTTGTGAGCTGCTGGGCCGGACACGGGACTGCGCCCAGCGTCAAGGCAGCGACAGTCGCGCCTATCATGCTGCACTGTAAGGCAGGGAGCATCCTGCGCGCGGTCTCGACGACCCGGCGTGCAATTGTCTGCTTTCGGATGAGGCATTGTGCGTAGTTCACGAGTGGCTTAACTCCATCTGGACCCATGGCGATTTCTAGAAGTAAAACTTCAGCGCAAACTGTATCTGCCGAGGCGCGCGCGATGCCTGCGGGAATCCGAACACACCTGAGTTCATGGTCACGGATGTTGGCGGAGCGCTGATCGAGCCAAACGTTCCGAACAAATAATTGACGTGGTTCAGTATGTTGAAGAATTCCGCGCGGAATTCGAGATGTCGTTGTTCACTGAACGGAAATTGTTTGACCAGCGAAGTGTCCCATTCTCTGGTTCCGGGGCCCTCGATGTCGTTGCGTGGAGCGTTGCCGAGTGTTCCGACGGCAATAATGCCGGGAGTGGTATTGTCGTCCGCAAACGCGCAGGTGTTGAAGATCGTTCCCGGCACGCAGGGCTTGGTGTTGGGATTGCCAACCAGGTTGGGGCGCGAGCAACCGCCAACGGTGCCGCCGCAATCGCCATTGGCGACCGAATCGGCGTCGGTAGCGGTGTAGTAATTACCGGTGACTGCGGTAAACAAGCCGGATAGTTGCCAGTTGCCGATAATCTGGTTCACCACGCTGGAAGCGTCTTTGGCCAGCGCGTGTCCGCGGCCGACGGGCAAGTCGTAGACATAGCTAAAGACGAAGCGCTGGCGCACGTCGAAATCGGAGTTGCCGTAGTTCGCGTTGGGATAGCGCTGGTCTTGAAAATCTCCGTTGTTCAACGATCCCAGGCTGGCGCTGGAAGCGGTGTCGAGGGAGTGCGCGTAAGTGTAGGCCACTTGGTACTGGAGTCCGTGAGTGTAGCGTTTCTCCAGACGAACCTGCAGCGAATCGTAGTTGGATTGCGCGTTCGAACGGAAGGTGGCAATGGAGGAATCGAATGCGGGATCGCAGCTATAGGTTCCGTTGTTGGCGTAGAAAGCCGGCAACGTGCAGGCATCGCCGGCCGGAGATCCGGGCATTACCGAATTAGCGGGGCGGCGCGGGGCGGTGGGATCCGATAGATTCGAGTCTCCGGGAGGAACCTGGTTGCCGTTGTAGAAAGCGTAGAGCTTCAATCCGCGAGATCCTGCGTAAGAAACTTCGAGGACGGTGTCGGCGGGCAACTGATATTCGAAACCCAGGTGCCACTGCTGGGTGTAGGGCGTGACCAAGTTGGGGTCAAGAGAATACAGGCTTGGCGAATTCGGGTCGCTAAGCGGGTTGACGCTGTTGCTGGGACCGGAAAAACCTTGCGACAGGACGTTGAGTGGCAAGGCACCCGAGATCGAGCAATCGGTCTGACCTGCGCCAGGATTTGCGGACCGCGCCCCACAGGGTGTGACGTACGACTGCGAAGCAGAGTACGGAGGATTGTACCCGGGGCTTGGGTTGGAGAATGGGCCGCTTTCCTGGCCGCCATAGAAGACGCCGTAGCCGGTGCGGAGGACAAGCTTGTTGAACAATTGGTAGGACAGCCCGATGCGGGGCGCGAAATTGTTGAGGTCGGGAGAGATGAGTCCCGGAGAACCGGTGTTTTGCACCTGCAACTCGGTGGAAAGCGCAGGGGACAATGGCACATTTTGGCCTTTGGGAACGATCATCGAGAGCGTATTGAAATCGAAGTTGGCTTGCAGGTTGTTGGCTTCTTTAATGGTGGAAATGAATTCATAGCGGAGTCCCAAGTTCAGAGTGAGCCGGGGTGTCATCTGGAAGTCGTCGAGAGCATAACCCGAATACATCTCGCGGTTATAGATGATGTTGTTCAGACCGTTGATGAACCCGCCGTCAGGGATGCCAAGCAGGAAAGTGGCGAAAGCGCTGGAGGTAGAGCCGGGCGCGGCTGGATTGTCGTCAAAGTCAGCGCCAAAGCTCATTTCACCACGAGGTTGGCCGGGCTCGAGAATCGTGAACTGCTCGAAGCGAAGTTCGCCGCCGACCTTCACGGCATGGCGTCCTCGGATCCAGTTGAGATTATCGGTGAAAACGTAGCTGTGCTGATGCTCGATCGCGGGCAGGTATTGGGAACTGCCAAGGGTCGCGGTACCATCGCTAAAACCGATACTAGGCAGGCCGCCCATGTCCTGGCCGGCAATGTATGGAACTCCCGGGAAGCCGAGCGTCGCCGATTCGTTGATGTTGGCGTTTGGCTGGAGGCGGTGGGAGTTCAGGTGATTGAAACCGAAACGGAATTCGTTGATCAGGTTGTTGCGAAAGGTGTGGATCTCGCTGGCGGCGAGGCCCTGGTACACATTCAGAGCGTAACCATCCCCAAAGCTGCCACCGTCGAGCGCGTTGCTGAAGGGCGCGGGGAGGAAGTTATTGTCGTGGCCATAGCTGTAGCGAGCGAAAAAATTATCTTTGCTGCCAATCGTGTAGTCCCCGCGAACGTCGAATTTGTTTTCCGTATCGCTGCGCTCGGGGTCGGAACGGAAGTTGCCGGCGGCCAGCAGAGTATTCACGTCAGTATTAGGGCCCGGTATCAGCGCGGCCAGGCGCGCGGCCAGCGGATCAATAGCGGTATTGGTGCCAGCATTACCCAGAAAGATGTTGGTGGGCAACCCACTGGCGGTGGTGCCGATGGGGACGCCGCAGAGTCCGTCGGGATTGGCGTTGGCAGCTGCGGTGCCGGTTTGCGCCAGGCGCGAGTTGAAAATCTCTCCCTGGTAGGTTGGATTACCATTGCAATCGAGCGCGACTTGACTGGATGTACTTCCGTCTGGATTGACGGCCATGGCCGGAGTCGTGGTAAGAAGCGCGGAAAAATTTCCACCAATCTCAGCTGCCGTGGGCACGTTGACCAATTGCGGCAGCGCCTGGCGAAGGCGGAGGCCCTCGTAGTCGCCGAAAAAGAACAATTTGTTCTTGACGATGGGGCCACCCAGAGTTCCGCCGAACTGGTTCTGCTTGTAAGGCTCCTCGGTCGAGTCGAAGTAGTTCCGGGCATCTAATTTATCGTTGCGCAGGAACTCCCATACATCGCCGTGGAGTTGATTGGTGCCGGACTTGATGACGGCATTCATGATCGCGCCGTTGCCGCGGCCGAACTCCGCGCTGTAGGCATTGGTCTCAACCTTAAACTCGGCGATGGCGTCCACCGGTGGCTGCACCACGTAGGAGGCGCCGTTGAGGACGTCGCCCAGGTTGGCATTGTTGTCAACGCCGTCGAGCAGGAAGTTGTTTTGCAGAGAGCGGCCACCGTTGGCGCTGAACCCGTAGGTGTTTTCGACACGCGACCCGGGCTCGGAGGCGGCAACGCCCGCGCCAAGAAGAGCAAGTTGCATGAAATTGCGCCCATTCAAGGGAAGCGCGTTAATGCTGCGGCTGTCCACCAGATTGTTCAGTTCGGAGCTTTCGGTTTCGAGCTGCGGACCCTCGCCCGTGACGACGACGACTTCCGTGGCCATGCCAGGTTCCAGCTTCAGGTCCACGCTAATACGATCCTGAATGTTGACCTGAATCGGCCCGGCCGTGGCCTTCTTGAATCCCTCTTTCTCGGCGGTGACACTGTAACGGCCGATCCTCAGCGCGCTGGCGACATATTCTCCCTGATCGTTGGTAACGAGGGCCGTCTGAGTACCGTGATCAATGTCCAGGACGGTGACCTTGGCGCCCGCGACCACCGCACCGCTAGCGTCACGCACCAATCCGACGATGGCTCCGGCATCTTTTTGCGCCCATAACGGCGTGGAGAAGCTAATCGCGACCAAAAGACAGAGTGCCGCTAGAGTTCGTCGGGCGGGGAAGAACACGGGCATGGCGAGCCTCCTTAAAGTTGGATCCAAAGGGCCTAACCCTTACTTCTAGGTGCGAATGGTTGTTGTGTAACTTTACGAATGATTACTTTTACTTCCGTTTTACGAGCCTTGTCAATTGAAATATCTTCTTCGAGCGCAAAAGACACAGCTACGCATGGGCATGGAATTTGCGCGCTGCCCGGAGCAGAACAACGGTAGCCTAGACCTGCTGACGGAGGTTGGGGCGCAGTGTGAGCGAGCCGTCATCGTTCAATTTCTGGTGACACGCCCAACGCACGGGATAACGCATTCCCTTTACCTCGATCTCCGCTCTGAGTTTCAATCCTTTCCAATCCGTGACGTTCGGCAGCACAAACTGGGATTGCCGAATCTTGCCCGGTAACGGGTAGCCGGCGTCGAGACAGCCGCTCTTGAGCACCTTTCCGTCCTGGCTCTCCACGGTCACCCTCAATACGCCCGGCACACCCGCGATGCCGTCATTTGCGAAGCCGACGATTAGCCCCAGGTAACCACTGTCCTGATAGCTCCAAATGAAGGATGGCCGCACCCGATATCCAATACGGCGATTGATCCGGTCGAACGCTGCCGGATAAGCCTGGTAGTAGCTCATCAGATTCTTGGCGTTGATCTGGTGAAAGTTCCAGAGCGACCAATAGTTCGCCCCGATATCGATCACATGATCGATCATGTTTTCAGCCGGAGATATCCCTTCCTGTGCGGCGTTCGGATCGGGAGGTTTCCCCGGAAGCCCTTGCTCGAGCAATGCGGCGATCCAGGGCGGGCGGTTGCTGAGCGCTTCAATCTGCTCGTTTTCGATAAAGATGGTGTCGCTGCGAATCCAATTGTTGCTGCGGACCGTGCGGTCGAGCATTTCTGCATTGCCGACTCGGCTGAAGTCCGGTTGCGTGTTGGTCAGCAGAGGAGTTCTCTTAAAGTTTTCGAGCTGGACTTCGAGCATGTTGACCCAGGTGCGCTCGGCAGTCAGGTAATCAGGAAACGGATTGTTGGGAAATGGCCACGTATGCCCTTCACCCCAGAAGCCGTACATGAAGGTGTCGATAAATTCGACGAGCGGATTGCCATCGAATTCCGCCGCCAGTTGTCCCACGAGCTCTTTGAATGCCTGCTGAAAAAAAGGATCGTCGTACCGAGGCTGATAACGCGAGTGCGGGTTCTCTAAAAATCGCTTTCCCGCAGCGATGTCCTCCTTATCGCTCGGGGCTGCCAGATCAACTTTCGGTACTTTTTCCAGGACAAAATCTGGCAGGGCGGCTGCGTGCTTATAGTCTGGCGCGCACATCTGAATTCGCAATCCGACCCGCTTATTGTTCGTCTTCGCTAACTCAAATACTTGCTTTACGTAGTCGGGTAGCTCCAGGCGTCCGGGACGCGGCTGCACTTCTCTCCAGGTCGGGCGGATGTAAAGCTGCTGGCTTAAGGGAAAGCGCACCAAGTCCTCGATCGCTTGCGGAATATTGTCTGACTTGATTTCTTCCGTGCCACTGTCGGCCGTGATATAGGTGACGAGCCCCTTGCCATAGTTCGGCACGGCGTCATCCGAACGAGTAGTGGTCATCACCACGTCGTCGGTGGGGATAACGGCATCCGGTGGATACTGAGGGAACGGCCCCTGATTGAGCCGATCGGTCACCTGAGGACCGGAGCCGAAGTCGTAGTTTCCCCAATTGTGGGCGGGAACCTTCGCCTGCGCTTTACCCATTCCAAGTTCTGCGGCTACGGCAACAGCGACGGTGCTTTTTAGGAAATCTCTACGCTGCATTTTGAAGGCGTCTCCTCACTTGGGGTTCAATTACGTTTAGCCAAACGTTGAGTTCGAACGGGATGAGGTTCACATCTTTACAGCGAGTATCGCGAAATTACTATTTATATCGTTTTATTTCGTTTGTCCAGTGCGAGACGCCAACAATTTTGCGCTGGTCGACAGATACGTCTTTCCTGACGACCGGCCAGTATTTCAGCAGACCGCGATAAAATGCAACAAACTCGATGCGACCAGCGGATTTCGTCCCCTCCTGGCGCTCTGCGATTGATTGACTTTGCGCGTCTTTGCTTGTATTACGAGTACTTACGCTTTATTCTGGTCAGCTTGTTGAGGCTGTCGTGCGGCGATTGAGAACATTCTGTGTCTGCGATGAAAAGAGCCCTTTTGCAAACTGACCGCAATCTGTTCCGAAGCCTGAGAGCCGCAACCGCAGCCAAGTTCTGGATTGTTTTTGCAACCGCGTTATCGGCTTCGTCATTCGCTGTAGCCGCGGACCTTCGCACTGCCAATCCTCAGATTCAAGGCGCCAATATCCGCGTTGAGTTTGATAACCACCTGCGTAGTCGGGTGGTTGCCCGTTTCGACAAGACGGAAACAGTGATGGGGCCGTTCACCGCCTCAGAGACTGCGACGACCGCCGACAAGCTCTGGACCGCATTTCTTCTCACCTCGCAAAAACAGGAACGCACAAAAGACACTTTCGGTGAAGGCGAGAGGCTGACGGTCGAAGGGAAAGCGGGAACGCTCACCAAGACGGTCTCGGTCACCATATATGACGACTTTCCTGCGATGGCTTTTTTTGATGTCCAGTACACCAATACCGGAACATCCAAGCTGGCGATCAAAAGTTGGACCAACAATGCGTATACGGTGAACGCTCAACGCAATGTGGGCTCGCCAGCTTTCTGGTCTTATCAGAGTGGCTCCTACGAGAAACGTCCCAACTGGGTGTTGCCACTGCACGCCAATTTTCAGCAGGATAACTATCAAGGAATGAATGCCAGCGACTACGGCGGCGGCACGCCGATTGTCGACATTTGGCGGCGTGACGTTGGAATGGCTGTGGGACATGTCGAGCCACGGCCGAAGCTGGTTTCCCTGCCTGTATCCATGCCCGATGCTGCGCATGCCAAAATCGCAGTGCGCTTCAACAAAGCTATCTCGCTCGGTCCCGGTGAAAGTTTTCATACGTTTCGCACGTTCGTCGCCGTCCATCAAGGAGACTACTTCCGCGCGCTCGCCGGTTACCGGCGCTTCATGATGAAGCAAGGTTTTCAAATGGCCACAGCGCCCGATGATGCTTTCGGCGCAATCTGGTGCGCGTGGGGATATGGACGAAAAGTTCAGCCGCAGCAGGTGTATGACACGCTTCCGACGGCGAAGCGACTGGGATTTGCGTGGGTCACGCTGGACGACGGTTGGCAGAACAATGTGGGCGATTGGCAGCTCGATCCCAAGAAATTTCCGAACGGCGACGCTGACATGAAAGCCCTGGTGGACCGCATTCACCAGGAAGGATTCAAGGCCCAGCTCTGGTGGTCGCCGCTGAGCGCTGTGCCGGACTCGCAACTCCTGCGGGAACATCCCGACTACGAGTTGCTGAATCGTGATGGCTCGACGAGAAAAGTTTCCTGGTGGGATTCGTATTATTTGTGTCCAGCCGACCGCCGTGTGGTCGAGTACCACAAGGCATTGGTGCGAAAAATTCTGGTGGATTGGGGATTTGACGGGCTGAAGCTCGATGGCCAGCACATGAACGGAGTTCCAGCCTGCTACAACCCGGCCCACCATCACGCACAGCCGGAGGAATCGGTCGAAGCTCTGCCGGATTTCTTCAAGGCAATTTACGACACCGCACAAACGGTAAAACCTGGGACGCTGGTGGAGTTCTGCCCCTGCGGCACGGCGTTTTCTTTTTTCACCATGCCGCACTTCAATATGTCGGTGGCGTCCGATCCGGAAAGTTCTTTTCAAATTCGGTCCAAGGCGAAGACGTTAAAAGCCCTGATGGGCGACAACGTTCCGTTTTTTGGCGATCACGTTGAAGAGAGCGATGGTGGCAACGACTTCGCGTCCACTGTGGGAGTGGGAGGCGTCGTGGGAACCCAGTTTGTTCTTCCGTCTTTAGTCACGAAGCACGGCAAATCCGACCTGACTCCGGCGCGGGAGAAGGAGTTTGAAAAGTGGCTTCGCATCTATCGCGAAAAGATGCTCTCAAGAGGCCAATATCTCGGCCAGCTCTATGACATCGGCTTCGATGCGCTGGAAACTCATGTAATCCGCAAGGACCAGGCCATGTACTACGCCTTTTTTGCCAAGCAGTGGAAGGGGCCGGTCGAACTGCGAGGGCTCGAAGACCGCAACTATAGTGTGGTGGACTACGTTACAGGGAAAAGCTTCGGAACGGTGTCGGGACATAATGCGCATCTGCCGGTTGAATTTGATGAACATCTGCTCTTGGAAGTCCGGCCGCAATAAAGTACGGCCGCAATGAGGAACGATAAAGTGAATCTGAAATTCGCAAATCTTTTTCTGCTATTCGCATCTGTCAGCGCAGCGTTTGGACAGTCCAATTCCTCCTTCTATGTGTCGACGACCGGGAGTGATTCGAATCCCGGCAGCCAATCGGCGCCGTGGCGCACGATTCAACATGCCGCGGACACCGTACGTGCAGGCAGTACCGTCACCGTCAGGGGCGGAGTGTACGAAGAGCTCGTCAGCATTAACGTATCCGGTAATGCGACCGATGGCTTCATTACGTTTCGAAGCAATCCTGGCGAAACGGCAATCCTGGACGCGCAACATTTCACACCCTCGGGCAGGCAGGGCGTACTAACTATTCACAACCAGAGCTACGTGCGAATCGAAGGTTTTGAAATTCGTAACTTCCACACCGCCGAACACCGGCTCGCTCCATTGGGCATCAGCGTGATGGGAGCCGGCTCGCACATCGAACTGCTGAAAAATAACGTCCATCATATTGAGCAGACATTTAAAGGCCGCGATGCTCCGGGAAGCGGCGGAAACGGGTTTGGCATTGCGGTATATGGCACCGACGCTAAGACTCCGATCAGTGAACTAGTGATCGACGGCAATGAGGTGCATCACCTCCAAACCGGATCGAGCGAATCGTTGGTGGTAAACGGGAACGTCACCAACTTTCGCATCACGCATAACACGGTCCACGACAACAACAACATTGGAATCGACGTCATCGGTTTCGAGCGCACCGCTCCCGATCCTGCCGTTGACCAGGCACGCGACGGAGTGGTAAGCGGCAATCTGGTTTACAACATTACGTCGCGCGGCAATCCGGCCTACGGCGATGATGTAAATTCCGACGGCATATACGTGGACGGAGGCACCAGGATCCTGATTGAGCAGAACGTCATGCACGATGTGGACTTTGGAATCGAGCTAGCCAGTGAGCACAAGGACCGCGCCACCAGCTACATCACGGCACGAAATAACCTGATCTATCACTGCCATACCGCGGGAGTTTCCATCGGAGGTTATGCGCCGGAGCGAGGACACACCGAGCACAGCAAGGTGGTCAACAATACGCTCTACGAAAACGACACGTCGAATACAGGGTCAGGCGAGTTCCAGATGCAGTGGAACATGTCAGATGATGTTTTTGCGAACAACATCGTCTATGCGGGACCGCGCTGTCTTATCGCGGTGAACAAATCGCAGGCGGACAAAAACCAGCCTCCCGTCGCTATCGATCACAACCTTTATTACTGTGCTTCCGGAGCGAAGGCGAGCGCATGGGAATCCACTTCTGGAATCTCGACGGGATTCGACAACTATGTTCAGTCCGCCGGGAATGACCGTCATTCGCGTTTTCTGGATCCGCACTTTGTTGACGCTGCTGCGAACAGCTTTCATCTGCAATCAGATTCGCCCGCGATTGATGCTGGTGCGACAGACGGCTTGCCCGTGGGAGAACTGGACCTTGAAGGCTCACCGCGAATTAAATCTGGACATATAGACATCGGCTGCTACCAGAGAAAATAGGAGCAGGCCATGTTGAAATTCCGGAAACCGTTTTACTGGGCGCCGTTTCAGCTCTATACGGGATCGTGACTGTCCTACCAATATTAGAAATCCGAGGTGTCCGCGCCGGCGGAGCAGGACTTCAACTCTCCGAACTAGTTCGGGCAACGGTCTGGAGGTCTCTGGACCGCGTATACTCCACCGTGAAAAACCAGCCGAATAGGTTTTTCAGCAGAATCTAGCCCACCATTACGGCCTCACCTAGACGTTTGCGGGACATCGGACCGAGCCAGCAGACAGATGACTGCTTGAGGTTGGCGTTTTAATGAACAAGAGCGTTGAACCGGAGCAATAGCAGAAAAAGGCTAGAGACTGGCAGCTTCTGTGCACTTAACATTTCCCAACCGAAGTAACTGAGGATACGGTACACGATCTGCAAGCGGGGGCGAATCGTTTTCGGAGGTTGGAAATAACCCTGTGGCGACTATGTCCGGCGAACCGTCATCACTGTCGTCAAAAAAGGGAAGTTGGAGAATTTATGAGGAAGAAATCGAGTTCGACATTCGTTCTCATTGCCCTACTTGCCTCGCTTTCCTGTGTCGCGAAAGCTCAGACTGCGGAACAAGCGCTTGCGTTTGAGCGACAAGGAAATCTTGGGGAAGCTGCCGAGTTGTGGATAGCGGTCACGCAACGCAATCCTCAGGATGCTGGCGCATTTGCGCACCTGGGCTTCGTTCTTGCTAAAGAACAAAAATATCAGGAAGCAGCGTCATCTTATCGAAAGGCACTAGCGCTCAATCCCAGCCTGTCGGGACTCGAGCTCAATCTTGGTCTCGCCGAGTTCAAGCAGGGCAATTATCGTGCAGCAGTTCCAGCTTTCAAATCTGCGTTAACGGCTGATCCATCCAGCACACAGGCTAGTATCTTGCTGGGAATGAGTTACTACGGCGACAAAGAATACGCTCTCGCAGCCGAGGATCTCGAGCCCGTTTCGAAAGCGGAACCGGGAAACTTAGAGCTTCACGAGATTCTTGCCGAGTGTTGCCTGTGGCTCAAGAACGCTGCCTGCGGTAAGGAACACTTCGAGCAGATCATGAAACAGGACCCCAACTCTGCTGCAGCCCACATCCTCATGGGAGAAGCGTATGACGGGCTGGGACAAAGCTCGAATGCCATAGCCGAATTCGAGGCAGCTAAGAAGGTCTCGCCCAACGAGCCCAGAGTTCATTTCGGGCTCGGTTATGTGTATTGGAAGTCGCGCGAGTATGACGAGGCCAAACGAGAATTCGAAAGTGAACTGTCCGCCGACTCCAGTAATGCGCTGGCCTTGACCTATTTGGGAGACATTGCACTCAAAGGCGATCACGCGGATGCCGCCCTGTCGTTGTTGGGCCGGGCGACGAAGATCAATCAGGACATCCGAATCGCTTATTTGGATTTGGGATCCATCTATCTGAGGAAAGAGAGATACAAGGATGCCCAGGCTGCTTTTCACCGGGCCGTCACGCTCGATCCCTCACAGAGCGATGCGCACTATCAATTAGGCCGTTTGTATCAGATGCTCGGGAACACGGCGGCGGCGGATCAAGAGTTTGATATCGTGCAGAAGCTTTACCAAAAATCCGACGACAAAGTTGCGAAGAATATGTCGCTCCGCATGCATTGAAGTCTCTTGCCTCGAACGAGGCACGCGCTGCCGACCACACCAGAGCTTCCTAGACCCTACAAAACCACTAATAGATTCGGCATATTGCCGCGCAGTATCGACTGTTGGTAAAACGCCGTGAGCTTTCTTATGAACAAGACGGCAATTCTGTTTCTCTGTCTATGCGGTGTCGCTCAGGCGCAAGGGCAAGGATCTGGTGTCTCGTCACCATTCGGCACAGACCCCAGCGCCCGGCCTCAGCAAGGTGGTTCGGCGACTCGGGGTGAGTTTGCGCCCGTCCTCGATTCGGAGAAGCGTCCGATCACGGCGGGGGGCTTTGTAAAAAACGGCCCAGTCATATTTAAAGACATTGCCGAGAAGGCTGGGTTAACAACGTGGCGGCACACCATGGGGACTCCAGCGAAGAATTACATTCTTGAGACCACTGGTTCCGGAGTTGCCCTGCTGGATTACGACAATGATGGCTGGCTTGATATTTATATGGTCAATGGTTCTACCTTTGACGCGCTGAGTGGCAAAGCTGAGCCGCCGCACGCCGCGCTTTTTCACAATAATCACGACGGAACGTTCACCGATGTTACTGAAAAGGCTGGAGTCGCCAATGACCGCTGGGGTTTTGGCGTGGCGGTCGGCGATTACGACAATGATGGCTGGCCCGACATCTACGTCTCCAATTATGGAAAGAACCGCCTCTACCACAACAATCACGACGGAACGTTTACCGACGTAGCCGAAGCGGCTGGAGTCGCGCTGGGAAACTGGTCCACTGGAGCCACGTTCGGCGATTACGACGGAGACGGCCGGCTGGATCTCTTTGTTCCCGGATACATTCACTGGGACATGGACCATCTTCCGCCCACGCCCAACAACGCTCCCAACGCAATCTCGTTTTGCCAGTTCCGCGGCGCCAGCGTGATGTGCGGTCCGCGCGGCCTGAAAGGCGAACCCGATCACTTGTTTCATAACAATGGCGACGGAACATTCACTGACGTGAGTAAACAGGCGGGCGTCGCCGACGAGGGGCACAGCCGCTATGGATTTACGTCGGTGTTCGTCGACATGGACAACGACGGCAAAGTGGACCTGCTGGTCGCCAACGATTCGACTCCTAATTATCTATATCTGAATAAGGGTGACGGAACATTTAAAGATGTCAGCATCCCTTCTGGTTTTGCGCTGAATCAGGACGGCCAGGAAGTCGCCAACATGGGCATGGCGGTCGGCGATTATCGCAACAACGGCTGGCTTGATCTTTACACCGGGACATTCTCGGACGATTACAAGCCGTTATTCCGCAACGAAGGCAAGGCTCGGTTCACCGAAATCGCAACAGAAATGGGCATTGCCGATGTTACATATCCGTTCCTGACCTGGAGCACGGAATTTATCGATTACGACAACGATGGCTGGAAGGACATCCTAACCGTCAACGGACATGTGTTCCCGCAGGTCGATCATCACAACTGGGGCACGTCGTGGGCGCAACGGCCGTTGTTATTCCACAACCTAAATAACGGCGAGAAGTTTGAACTCATGCCCGCGGTTGAAGGCACGGGCCTTGCGCTGGTCATTCCGGGCCGGGGCGCAGCGTTCGGTGACCTGTTCAACAACGGCAAGATCGACGTTGTCATTAACTGCATCGATCACGTCCCGGCCCTGCTGCAGAATGTGAACCCCGACAAGCATCACTGGGTCGGACTCAAACTGGTCGGCGGACCGAAGAGCCCGCGGGATGCAATCGGGACGACCGTCTATCTGACCGCTGGCGGCGTGCGTCATCGGGAAGACGTTCTCAGCGGCGGCAGCTATGAATCCTCCAACGACCAGCGTCTGCATTTCGGTCTCGGGGACTCGACTGCCGTGGATAAGGTGGAGATTCACTGGCCGAGCGGAGCGGTGGAGTCGGTGACTCTGCCAGCCGTGGACCGTTACTTCGTTGTGGAAGAAGGCAAGGGGTTGGTGCCCAGCGTCTACGACAGCGTTGCGCCGAGCTCTGGCAAGTAGAAACTACTCCTCTTAGGTTCGTCTTAAGTTCGTCGTTTGGGGTTGAGAGAATTCAGCTGTTCCGTGAGAGGCGTCGATGAGATTTCGAATCGCGCATAAGACGACGGTCGCGGCCATCCTCGTAGGCAGTTGTCTTTCCGCTTTGCCATGCACGGCCCAGACGCAAACGGACAACTACCCCGCCACCAAGGATACAAACTCTCCGCCGCAGTCTTCTGAGAAGCACCTCGCCGGGAGCTACACTCCCCAAGCTCAAGCGGACTCCAACAATGCTCGAAAAAATTACGCCGACCACATTCGCGAGACCTACAACTTCCATTTTGGCGAGGGAAATATATCGACACCCGGCAATGCCAAGGTCGTAGGCGACGACTTCGTTCAGCCCGGCGCTTTTCCTACTGCGAAGTACTGCTCGAAATGCCACCAGGAAGCTTATAGCCAGTGGCGGCAGGCGCTGCACTCGAACTCTTTTCGGACACCGTTTTACCGCACCAGCGTGAATATCCTGGCGCGGACCAAAGGCATTGAATTCACTCGCCACTGCGATAGTTGCCACAATCCCATTGGAGTATTGTCGGGCGCGCTGACGCAGAATTCGCAAGTCGATCGCTCCTTTGACGAAGAGGGCCTCACTTGCACAACGTGCCACTCCATTCAACAACTGCAGCCTACAGTCGGAAACGGCGGCTTTGTGATGGGTATTCCGGCGGTCACATCCGATGAAAATGGGAATCGCATCCCGGGGCAAGTGCCTTACGAGACGATTTTCGACCACCCCGAGCGCCACGCCAAAACCGTGATGAAGGACTTTTACCGCACGCCGGAGTTTTGCTCCGCCTGCCACAAGGCCAACCTGCCGACTCCGCTGAATGATTACAAATTCATTCGCGCGTTCACGGTCTATGACGAATGGCAGAATTCGAAATTTTCGAAACGGAATCCGCTGACGTTTTATACCGCGGATTACGCCACCTGCCAGAATTGCCACATGAAGCGCTCCGCTCCGGCGCTGTTCGAGGTCGGACAAAAGAACGGGACGTTCGCGTCTCATCGCTGGACTGCCGGCAACACAGCCGTTCCGTTCTATTACGGTTTCGACGAGCAGTTGCAGAAGACCATCGACTTCTTGAAAGCGGGGAACTTCCTGAACGTGGATCTGTTTGCGATCAAGAAGGTGGACCCTTGGGAGGCCGAATCTAATGCCTATACGGATGGACTAATTGCGCCACTCGGTTCGGTTCCTTTCCAAATGAAGCCTAACGATACGATCGAGGCTATGGTCGTTGTGCAGAACAAGAATATCGGCCACTCGCTTATTCCTGAAGTGCGCGATTTGTACGAAGCATGGGTGGAGTTCGAGGTGAAAGACAGCGACGGCGCCGAGATCTATCACAGCGGCTTCCTGCAGGCAGACGGCTCTCTTGACCCGCGAGCGCACAGCTTTACCAACCGGCCGGTAAATACGGATGGCGAGTTCGTGGACAATCACAAAGTGTGGACCATTCACTCGGTCGCATACGACAGCACGGTTCCTTCAGGGCGCTCCGTCCTTGTCCGTTACCAATTCCACGTTCCGCCGAATGCCAAAGGCCCGTTGAACGTAACGGCACGCGTCAATTACCGGCACTTGCGGCAGAGTTATCTCAACAACGTATTTGGGAAGGACCATCCTGCCTATCCGATCATAGAAATCACGTCGCGCACGCGGAGCTTGAATCTGGATGAGAACGCGGCCGCGGCGCCCGACCCGCAGGACAATCCGGAATGGATGCGGTGGAACAACTTCGGCATCGCGTGCCTGGATCAACTGCAATACGCCGATGCCGTCAATGCTTTCGCGCAGGTGGTAAAGCTTCGGCCCGACTATGCCGACGGCTACACGAATATCGCGCTTGCCAATATTCTTTGGGAAAAATATGGTTCTGCTCGCGGCGGCCTGGAGAAGGCGCTGGCGCTCAGCCCCGACAATGCGCGTGCTCTCTACTACATGGCGCTGGTGGAGCGCCGTACCGGAAACTCTGCGGCCGAAGTGGCTGACTTGGAGAAAGTGGTCGCGCAATATCCGAAGTCATCGGACGCCCGCAGAGAACTGGGGAAATCCTACTACCGTCTAAACCGGCTGCAAGACGCCAAAGCTCAGTTTGAAACGCTGCAGAACATCGAACCGGATGATGTCGCCGCCCACTACAATCTTTCGCTTATCTATGCGCGGCTAGGAATGGACGACAAGGCCTCCGAGCAGGCGACACTCTTTGCCGACAAGAAAGCTGATCCTAATTCGCCCACGTACTCGCTGGAGTTTTTGCGGGATCATCCTGAGATTTCTACAGAGAGCGTACCCTGGCACATGCACAAGGATGTTTCTCTTGATCTCGCGGCGATTCCGCCGCAGCCGTCTTCGAACGATGCTAAGAAGCCATAACTGCTTGTTTCTGGCGCAGTTTTGGTCCCGGCGAAATCGCGGATATTTTCTCTTAGCCGCGAACTTTCATGGAGGTGCAACGTGCGCCAGAATCATTGGTCACTCAGGATCTTGTTTTTAGTTCTGGCTTTCTCCACGCCAGCACTATGCCAGACGAGTGAAAACTGCCCCTGGCTCAATGCCGCGACCGCCGCGGGTGCGCTGAAAGGATCAGTCACCTTCACGGTCACTCGTTCCGGCGCAGACAGCGCGGACGCCACTTGCGAATTCACCCACCAGGAAGGCGCCTCGGTCTCCAAGCTGCAAATCGAAGTCGAGACCATGAAGAATCCAGGCCGCGAGTTTTCATCCTACTCCGCGAAATGTGGACAGAATGCCACTCCGCTCCGAGCCATCGGCAACGAAGCTCTGGTTTGCAGCCTACACGGAAAGAATCAGTTTTCCGAGCAAGTCGTCAGCCGAGTGCGGGAACGGGCCTTCATCGTAAAGATGAGTTCGAACCTTGCCCCTTCAGCGGGAAGCGACCTTCGTGAAAGGACCCAGAAGATTGCCGAGCAGGTAGCAGGTTTCTTGTTCTAAGGATCTGCTCCAGAATCAATTCTCGCATCGCGGCATGGAAGTGCTGCGGAGCTGACTTGTTTCAGGACCGGCTCTAGGGTTGGAGGTTGGTCGACGGAAGAACCTCGCACCGATCCAACATCGCCCGCATCTCAGTATCCAAGGGGTGCGCTGCAAGAGCCCTGTGCAGCGGGCCAATGGCCTGCTCGCACTCATGAGCCGCAAAGGCGGCCCTGCCCCAGTTGCTGTCCACTCCTGAGAGCGCGGGATTCCACTTGGCCGCAAGCTGGAAATATCCGGCAGCCTTGGCAAATTCTTCCCGCATGGCCGCATGAACGCCCAAATTGTTGTAACTTCCCGCGATGAGAGGCCCAGTTTGCTTGGCAAAAGTCGTCAACTCCGCCGTCTCGGCGGGCGTCGCAACCCGTGTCCGTTCCAATGGGTTCCGCTCGACCTGCTCGCCGCTAAGTTTCGATCCAGACTGGATATCGCGCTTGGCGAGCAGTTCATCAGACATCTGGAGTTCGCGTTCTCCTTCCGACGTATTTCCGTTTGCCAGGAGCAGGCGTCCCAGCCGATAGTGCGTGCGTTGAATTGCGTAATTATTGCGCGCGGGATCGACCGTCAGCGAGATGGCCTTGCGAAATGCAGCTTCTGCGTCGATCGGTCGATTGGTTTCCATGTAAAGCTTGCCCAGTTCGGCAAAGTTATCTGCATCCAGCGGGTTTGAAGCTACGGCGTGTTTGTAATCGATTTCAGCCTCGTGGTAATCACGCCGCCTCATGGCAATCACTCCGAGTTGCGGATAGCTGAACGTGTCGTTGGGATGAAGTGCGAGTTCCTTGCGGAATTCTGCCTGCGCCCGCGGGAAATCCTTTGCCAAATTGATCATGTACGCAGCACCCAGCGAGTAGTGTGCGCCTGGCATCTTGTAGTCCTTAGCGACCGCTTTCTCAAATTCCTCGATCGCCTCCGCCGGGAGCCCGGCCAACGCATAAATACGGCCAATCCGCATGTGAACGGCTGCCGTGTCTCCAAACTGCGCCACCACCTTCGCAAAAATCGCGGCCGCGGCCTGAGGGGTGTTTTCCAATTCAACATCGCCGAGGGCGCACAGGTTTTCGATGTTTGGATCAAGGGCGATGGCCGCATGGAATTGCTCGAGCGCCGCTTTTGTGTCTCCCAGTGCCCGAAATGCGCTGCCGAGTAACCGGAGAGTCGCAGCCTTCTGCCGACCGCTTACACTCTTCGGATCCAGATCCTCTGCCGCCTGCAACAGGGATTTTGCCTTCTTCGGATCGTGCGCATCCAGAGATGCACCGGCATAATCCATCAACAACTCAAAATCGGTCGGGACGAGGGCCAGAGCTTCGTCATAGAGGGAGGATCCGTGAGCGTAATCTCCAGTGTTGGCGTAGAAGTTGGCCATGTGGTGCAGGGCCGCGATCAAGAAACGCGTATGTTCAATATCCGCCCGCGCAAAGTCCCCGGAAGATTGAAAATGATAAGCCGCATCATAGTGTTGATGCATGGATGATTTGTCGGAATGTACAGGTGGCTGTGCTTGGCCATGAGCTGTGCTGCCCATGGCGATGACGATTAAGAGCACGAAGATCGATCGCACCATTTCACTGCGGCCGTTGATGAGCCCCAACATTGTGGCCACCTGTAGGCCGGGCTACGGCATACATTTACACAGAAACTGTGCCGCGGAATTCTAAGAGGGATGCAATCGCCTGTCTGTAGTATTTTTCTGGTATTGCCGCGCTTCAGCTCGATTGTTTATTGTGGCAGCTATTTCAACATCGGCAGCTGTGGCCTCAATGGAATTTATCCTCGAGCGATAACCGCGAAAGCTGGCTCTAACTATGCCCATCCCGACCGAACCGATTGGAAGCATCCCGCGCCCAGCGGAGCTGTTGACCGCGATGCGCGCTCACGCCGCAGGAAAGTTGTCTGATGAAGAGATCAAGACCGCCGAGGAGTCAGCCCTCCGAGACACAATTGCTCGCTTCGAGGCGACAGGCTCGCCTATCGTCACCGACGGAGAACAGACGAAGCCCAGTTTCGCGACCTATCCGCTGGCCGGCCTTATGAACATCGCCGCCGGCGGCGTCACGATTCCATTCGCCGACGGACATACGCGCCAGCTACCGAAATTGACGGGCGGTCCATTCCGTTACGCCGTAAACGCCGTTTCCTATTTGAGCGCCGCCCAGCGGCAAACTAAGCGGCCGGTCAAACAGGCCGTCATTTCGGCGTCTGCGCTAAGCCTGCTCTATCCGCAAGATGGAATCGGAGGTTACTCGCGGGAAGAGTTCTTAAAGGATCTTCTCGACGAAGCAGAACGCGACATTCGACAATGTCTGGAGGCTGGGGCTGCCTGCGTGCAAATCGATTTCACGGAAGGCCGCCTGGCGCTGAAACTAGATCCTTCGTGCGAACTATTGAAGAGTTTCGTCGAGCTCAATAACAAGGTATTGGAAAGATTCTCCCCGGACGAACGAATGAGTATTGGAGTCCATACTTGCCCGGGTGGAGATCACGATTCGACCCATAGCGCTGACGTCGACTATGCGCAGCTTCTGCCCACACTGTTTCGCCTGAAAGCGGGACGTTTTTATATTCAGTTAGCCAGCGAGCGCAACCGAAAGAGCGCATTGGAAGCGATCGCAAAGCTCCTGAAGCGTGGCCAGACAATTTTCGTCGGCGTGACCGACCCAATCAATGCCAGAGTGGAGACTCCCGAGGAAGTTCGTGACCGAGTCATAGAGGCTGCCAAACTGATTCCAATCGAGTCGCTAGGTACGACCGACGATTGCGGGTTTTCTCCATTTGCCGACGACACTTCCACCTCGCGCGATACTGCCTTTGCCAAGATCAAAAGCCGGGTGGAGGGAACGTTAATGGCATCACGTAGTCTTGGAGTCTGAATTACGAGCAAGTGCACGCTACCCGGCCCTGCTTAAGCGCTACCACTCCGGTGTACAAATAAACTGTCTGCGTTGCTCGACCCAGCTTGACGGAATGTGCTGGCGCAACTCTCGAAGTTCATATCGTCCCGGGAGCTGACGGTCTAAAAGACTCCGGCCATCTGACGCTCTCACCAACGCGCCGTCATCTGCTCTCAGAAGTCCGACTATTCCTGGGAGTACTGCTCGCTCGATCCGTCCGCGGTCGCCGCAATGTTTATTCCTATTACTTGATGTAGTGAAACGCTAATCCTCTTTTCAGCACTATTTCCTATGAATGGGAACACGGCCGCTCATGAAAAGAGCACCCATATCCCGCAAGTACCGAACGAACATCACGCCCCCGATGGTTACGTTCGCGGTTTAAGACGATCACATTTTCTCTGCTCGTGAGAGAGAAAGCCAATTTGAGGAGAAAATCTATGCCGGAAAAGAAACAACATCCAAAGCGGACGCAACCCGACACGCCAGAAACCTACCAACCGCTCAAGGGCAGCGAGCGCCCGCCTTCAAAGACGGCGAAACTCCTCGGGCCAGCCGATCCGCAGGAAACATTTTCTGTGACCATAGTGCTGCGGCGCCGTCCTGATGGCCCAGCGATTCCCAGCTTCGACTATTTCGCGAAAACACCGCTTAGCCAGCGGCGCCGCATGGCGCAGGAGGAGTTTGCCGCCAAATACGGAGCCGCGGCCGAGGACATCAACGAGATCGTCGAATTTGCTGTTAGCCACGGCCTAACAGTCGTCGAAACGCACGCGGGACGGCGCACTGTGGTGGTTTCCGGGACGGTCGCACAGATGAGTAAGGCCTTTGGTGTGACGCTGGGACGCTACGAGCGCGTTACCAGCAAGCGTCGCGGTAAGCGCGTGCTTCCTTACCGCGAGGTTTATCGTGGCCGCGAGGGCGCGATCCACGTTCCTAAGAATCTGGCGGAAGTGATTGTGGGCGTCTTCGGTTTAGACACCCGGCGGATCAGCCATTCTCATGTCACTCCTGCGGACCCGCCCGACACCGGCCAGGTGAGCGTGCAGCAAGTGACCGAGCTCTACGATTTCCCGAGCCCCGGTCCGTCAATTACCGGACAAACGATTGGCATCATTGCTCCCACCGGTGGGTTCGGCGGTTACCTGCAGAGTGACTTGAACGAATATTTTGCTTCGATTGGCGCGACTGCCATAACCCCAATACCTGTGTCGATCGACAATATCGCCAATGGTACGAGTGAAGAGACGACCATCGCCGACGCGCCTGCAGCAACGAGCACTCTGGTGTTTCCGCTGATCTCAAATCTTCCGCTGTACTCAATTGGAGAGTTTTCCATCGGAGGGACTTATTACTACATAGAAGTCACCAACGTGACATCGACCGCAACTTCCACAACCGTCACTGTAGAGGTATATGACTTTGCGACCAACTCGTTTGTCACGACAGGGTTTCCCACAGATGTGCCGGCCGGTACGACCGTCTTTTTCAACTTGGACGGAGAAACTACCCAGGATATCTGCATCTCGGGTTCGGCGGCTCTGGGGGCAAATGTCGCGGTCTATTTCAGCAAGGATACTGAGGCCGGGTGGATTGACCTGCTGGCTCGCGCGATTCATCCCAATGCGGGGGATTTTCCCGCTGGCGTGAATCCGCCCTCGGTGCTATCCGCCAGCTGGATTATAGGATGCGATGATCCCGACGGGATGGCCCTTTTTGGTATCACCACCAGCGTGATTGAGGCTATGGACGCGGCATTTCAGGATGCCGCTCTGCAAGGGTTAACGGTGTGTGTTGCCTCCGGAGACGCGGGCACATTTGGCCAAGTCAGCGATGGCTACGCGCACGCCTATTATCCCGCGAGCGACCCGTGGGTTCTTTCGGTTGGCGGAACGACGGTCGGACAATATTCCACTGGATCGTCTCTTTCATGGGTGGAATTCCTTTGGAACGACACGTTCTTTGGCGGAGAAGCAGGGGCCACGGGCGGAGGAATAAGTGATCTCTTTCCCGTGCCCTCTTATCAGAGCACTGCCGGGGTGCCGAACTCCATCAACAAAACTATCAACCCGGCCGCGCCGTTTAACACTACCGGGCGCGGCTATCCCGACGTCGCTGGTAACGCCAGCCCGAATAGCGGGTATCCCATGTTCGTCGGAGGCGGTGCGGATGACGCGAATGGCACCAGCGCTTCGACGCCGCTCTGGGCGGCGCTCATCGCGACGATCAATTCCAACCTGGGTTTCAACGTCGGCTTTGTGAACCCGATTCTCTATGCCTTGGGTTCAACTGCTTTCAACCCTATCAGTCCACTTTGGCCCGATCCAGCACTTCCGCAGCTCGCCACCTGTCCCACGACCAATGGCATTAACGGCATCTTGGGATATGCGGCCGGCCCAGGCTGGGACGCCTGCACTGGGTGGGGCAGTCCCAATGGGACCACGCTGCTGAGCGCCATCAAATCCGGCTTGGTGCAGGATTGTTACTTCATCGTGGATACGGGAGTTTACGACGAAGGCGCGGTGCAGGCTGGCATTACCGCTTCCGGATCCGATGTGTTTCAAGAAGCATTCTTCGTTGTGATCGAAGGATTCACCGCGAATCAACTTGGAATCACTGCTGCCACGGTAGCGAACGCGGTGAGCAATCCACCGACCGTGCAGCCGGCGTTGACAGGGTTCCCCAGCGGGATGTCCGTTTCGCTGGTCTCGGTTCAACCAGCGGAAGCGCTGTCTTCCTCGGGGCTCAACTCTCCACAGCGGTTTACCTATGCCTACAATGTGACTTTCACCAGCACGAGCGCGTTTCCAACGACGACTGGAGCGACTTCATCCCTCCCGGTAACGGGTACCGTACAGGCCACGGTCAGCGGTTCATTGGTGACGGTCTCCAGCGGCGCCGTATTCGAGCTGATCAAGCAACCCGGCCCGTATCTGGCGGGTGGTTCCGGCATTTCCTGGCTGAGCAGCGACATCCGCGTATTTCAGGTTGAGCCGGGCGAGTGGACGGTTCCTGATCCGCCTTACTCGCCTTTGGGCACCGGGATTGCCCTGGGCAATACCGGCAATCCCGCGGTCGATGCGACGACGTTCATTCAGAACGTAATTCAGTCTCTCAATAGTGGGACGAATCTTCCGCCGGCTTCCACGGACCCGAGTCCGGGCGGGCCGGTGCGATCCTACTTTGATTTGCTTCCGACCGGCGAAGATGTGTCCGAGCTTGATCTTCTGCCACTTGATCCGGTTACTCATCAGCCGGTCTATAACTTCGCCCTCGCGCGTGTGCGTTACAACTCCTCGGCCATTACGGCGACGAATGTCCGAGCATTCTTCCGACTCATTCCCGCGTTGAATGTTTCGGTCGCCTTTGAGCCCACCACGACTTATCGCCGATGGACTGCCGGCCCGCAGGCGATTCCGCTCTACGGGCTTGATTCGGCGGGCGAGGTCATCTCGATTCCGTGCTTTGCGGAACCGCGCGTGAATGCTGTCGCCGTCAGTGTGGAAAGCCAGACTGACCCGGCAAATATACAAACGATCCCGGCCACCGGCGGAGAAGTTGATGTGTATTTTGGCTGCTGGTTAGACATCAACCAGTCGACTGGCCAGTACCCGTCGACCGTGCCGCTGAGCAATCCGGATGGTCCGTTTGCCGCTTCCAGTCTGCAAACCATTCAGCAGCTGATGCGGAATGAGCATCAGTGTCTGATGGTGGAAATTGACTACGCCCCCGATCCGATTGTCGTTGGCAGTTCTCCTTCTACGTCAGGGCCGCTGGCGCAACGCAACCTGACGTTGGGCAACGCGGCCAACCCCGGTGAGAGCGCGTCGCGGCGCGTGCCGAACACGTTTATGATCCGGCCCACGCCGGTTAGCTTTACAAGCAGCCAGAGGCCGGACGAACTCATGATCGACTGGCGCAATGTCCCGGCTGGAAGTGTGGCCTCCATCTACTGGCCACAGGTCAGCGCCGCCCAGGTTCTTGCTCTCGCGGCCGAGCTTTACACGACGCACAACTTGACGATGACAGACAGCCACACATTGCAGGTGCCGGTCGGAGGGATCACCTATATTCCGATTCCTGCCGGAACCACCGCAACCCTTCCCGGTCTGATCTCGGTGGATCTGCCACTCGGGATCCGCAAAGGCCAGAGCTTCAATGTGGTAGTCCGGCAGGTGACCAGCACGAGCCAGAAGCAGGGAAACATACAAGTTGCTGATGTCTCCGATGTTCGCGTCTGGCGGCGCATTCTCGGCTCATTCCAAATGACAATCTTGGTCTCGACCAAGGATGTCATGTTGGCTCCGGAAGAGCGTTCGCTCTCGGTCATGCGTTGGATCCAACAATCGATCCCTGCCGGCGATCGCTGGTTTCCTGTCATCCAGCGATACGTGAATCAAATCGCGGCGCGAGTCAGTGCGCTGGGTGGGAACCCCACGACCATTGTGGCGTCGCCCACAGGGGGTGTTACGGTTTTGCCGCCGGGCAGTGGGGGACAGCCGACCCACCCGGAACGACTGGAATTCAGCGGCAAAGTGAATGGCTTGAAGTACAACCACTTTGGCGATTTCGAGGGTTTCTACCTCCGCATTGAGCACGGCGGCGAGCATTGGTTCGAAAGCCGCGAGCACGAGATCGAAATCCTCGCGCAGCGGGCTTGGAGTGAACGGATCCCGATCACGGTTTTTGCCGGGCGGCACACACCGCATCAGGTGGAATCCATGGTTTTGCGCGGGTTTTCGAGATTGTTCCACCACTAGGAGTGATGGTGCAAAGGCGCGCGCTGTTGATCCAATCCGGTGAAGCTGAATATTAGCAATGGAAGTGAAACGATCCGGCCGATCCGAGCACTATAGCGATAGTGGCCAACGGCGCGCCGTAGGCGATTGCACCATAGGTTTGGATTCCAACTTAGAAACCACTTGGTTGGGATCCGATAGAGTGCCGGAGTCGGTAAGGGGGACAACGACTCCGGCGCTTCCTTAAGGCTTTCGTTTCGACCCAGTGAAGTCCGCCTTTCTCCCGCAAAGGAGCTCTGCTATTTCTGTGCGTGCTTCTCGCTCCATCCCGCCCTCGACACAGACGCATAGTCGCTGTGTTGCTCTCAAACGCCCGACTTTGCCCGCGCTCAGCCCGGAAGATGGCCATAGCTCGTCTCCCCCGATGCTACACTTGGTACCGTTTCCGAGTCCGCGAGGCAAGTCCTTGCAATTCCATGCCTTCGATCAGTCTTATCTGGATCGCCTGCGCGCCGGAGACTTCCGCGCGCAAGAGCACTTCGGCGCCTATTTCGGCGCCCTAATCCAGGTCAAGCTGCGCTCCCGCGTCAAGTCACCGGAAGCCATCGAGGATATACGTCAGGAAACTCTCGCCCGCTTTTTTGTAGCCCTGCGCGACGGGAGAATCCTGCAACCGGAGAGCATGGGTTCTTTCGTCAACTCCATTTGCAATCATGTCTTGCTCGAGCATTACCGCGCCGGATCACGTCTCGAATCCCTTGATGATGATCCGCAGAAGGACTTCCCCGCCAAAGGCACCGATCTGCTCAGTCTTCTGGCCGCCAAAGAAACGGGAAAGAAGATTCGCGAGATTCTGGACCAACTTTCGGAACGCGACCGCCGCCTGCTGCGCGAGGTTTTCCTCGAAGAGCGGGACAAGGACGAAGTATGTCGCAACTTCGGCGTCGACCGCGATTATCTACGCGTGCTGCTGTACCGCGCCAAACAATCCTTTAAGTCCTTATACTTAAAAGACAGAGATAGTAATAAAGGTAGTAATAAAGACCTAGGAGATGACGAGCCGGGGCTTACTTCCACCTAACGGCGGTGAAACGCCTGACCGCTCCGACTCACTATACTTAGGAGGGGGCATTGCAGCGATGGACCACGACGTAGTGGCTCGTCAAAAAATGACGGAAAGATACTTGCTGGGTGAGCTCGATGCCGACGCCCGTCATGAATTTGAGGAGCATTTTTTCGACTGCCCGGATTGCGCACTCGACGTGCGCGCCGGGGCTTTGTTCGTTGAGCAGAGCAAGGTTGTGTTGGCGGAACAATCTCAATCGGCTGCCGCGGGCCGTTCTGTGCCGACCCATGTACCGGCAAAACCGGGATGGCTCGCAGGGCTGCGTGAGATGTTTAGGCCGGCGTTCGCTGCTCCCGTCATGGCCGTGTTGCTAGCCGTGCTTGGCTATGACAACCTGGTTACCTATCCGCAGCTGAAGGCGGCATTGAATAGCCCGCATGTCTTGCCTTTTGCCTCGGTGAATGTCGGCAGCTGGGGATCTGGCGGATCGCTAATCTCCATCGATCCGGGAGAAGGCTTTTTGCTTTTTGTGAGGATTCCCCCGGACGGTTGCTCCCGCCACACGGCAGAGTTGTATAATCCCGCGGGAAAGATGGAGTGGTCGCTCCCCATTCTCTCGTCTGTGCGGAATCCCTCATCTGCGCAAGACCAGTTCCCCGTCCAGGTACCAGGAGCGCAGCGCGAAGCTGGTGCTTATCTCTTGGTTGTGCGCGGCCTTACTGCCGCTGGGGAAAACAAGGAAGTGGGTCGGGTGTCTTTTGAATTACAAATTCAGAAATAACTCGAACGAGAGGAACTGATAACATGGCCGCCAATCCCAAACCGCTCGTGGAACCGGGCGCTGTTCTGGAACAATACCACGTCTATCACGCCGAAGCCTACGTTCTCAAAGGCGAGCTCAAGCAACCGGTGGATCAGCCCATCGAAGCATATGGTCGGGTTGTTCTAGAACACACTCGGCGCGAAAGCCTCTTCACGCAATCGGTGGGCGAGACCAACATTGAGGGTTTGATTTCGTTCAAGCGCGGACATACGCGCGTCGCCGGCGCTCTCGTTAAGCAGAAAACAGACATCTTCGGCAACGATCACGCGGGCTGGGTCACGCTCTCTACCGCGGCGCTCGAGGGATACAACGTGGAAGATATTGTCACCGTAGATCGTGTGGTGGCGCAGCTCTCCACGCAGCATCCGATGGTGAATGGCCACGTTCCCCGCGTGAACTTTATCGGCACGCGCTTTGAGAACCTGTGCATCGGCGGCTATCCCATCGAAGTGGAACTCGATTTGGCATTCTGTGGCCCGAAACCGGAACGTGACCGCTCTTATTTGCAGGACGACGGCTTTCTCGATCGCGTGCACCGCCAACTGGATAACATCGTTGATACCGCCGAGCTTCCCGAAAGCCTGGAGAAAAAATACGGCGCCGAGATCGCCTACATCGACGATCTGAAGAAGCGGACCAAAGACGGTGCGAACAGCGGCGAGAACGGCTATCCTAAGCTGCGATGTTCCTTAGTCAAAAAGATCGAGCTGCCCGTCGAGATTCCCGGAGTGCGGACATTCGGGAATGCCATCTTTATTCGCGACTTTGGCACCATCTATCTGGCCGAGCTCGAAGTGGGCGTCAAGAGTGGCCACAGCGACCGCGGCGACCACAACGATCACCCGCGCTGGAAAGGCGATGGCTCTCCCACTCAGCCCAGCGACAGCAATTACTTCAAACTGAACATGCTGGATATACAGTTGGGCTGCCCAGCTTCCGGGCAGACGAGCGGCGCCAGCGTTACGAGCAACGGACAAACCCATCCGTAACCCATCGACGCTGGGAGCTCAACCAGCAACGGCGAAGCAAGGCCGCAGTTTCGGGACTTTCCCTTCTAATCCTAACCTGCGGGCTAGCCTGTAGCCGTAGCAACCCGCAGGTCACTTTTGATCGCGCCCACAAAGCCTTCGTGCACGGCGATCTGAGGCTAAGTCAAGCGGAAGCCCGACAAGGGCGTGAGCAACTTCGAGATTCGAGTCCCGAATGGGCCTGGAAATTCAGAATACTGGAGGCGGACTCGCTCTTGTGGCAAGGAATGTACGCGCAAGCGCTGGCCACCGTCGACTCCCCGCCGTCCCGACCCGGCAACAAGGATTTAATGATCGCAACACTTGCGATCGAGGGCGCCGCCTACGGTCGTCTGCACCAGTTCCCCGCGGCGGAGCAAAAGCTCCAGCAGGCAACACAAATGTGCCGGGAGCCCTCGGAAGCCATATGCGGCGATGTCATCCGGGCTCGGGGCAGCTTAGCCTTACAGCGTGGTCAGACTCAAACGGCAAAACAGCTTTTCGAGGAATCCTTGCAGTTCGCCCGCGCCCACAACGACCATTTCCTTGAGGAGACCGCCCTGCTCAACCTGGGCGCGACCGCGCTACGAGAAGGGCATTTTGATGAAGCTATCGACTGGACGAATGCCGCGTATCAAGCTGCCGCTGCCTTGGGTGCTGCCGGCGAAGCCCAAGCGGCTCTCGGCAACCTAGGCTGGGCCTATTACAATCTTGGCGACGCCGAAAGGTCGTTGGACCTTTCCCTTGAAGCCGAGAAGGGGGCGACGCAGGTCGGCGACATTATCGATCAGCAATCATGGATCGCGAACGCCGGATATGTTTATGCCGAACGTGGTGATCTTCCTCGCGCAAAAGACTTGTATCTGGAGGCGCTTGCCCTTGCCAGCAGGATCAACGGCAGAGAAGATATTTATAACGCCCAACGGGCTTTGGCCCTCGTATCGGTAGAAAGCGGCGATTTGGAAGGCGCCCGCAAATACTCCGATCAGGCCATCGCCATCGCCCGCGCCGACAACAACCGTCTGGATGAACTCTACCCGCTTCTGGTCAAGGGTCTGATCGCAGCCCAGTCGCAGAACGCAACGGAAGCGGATCGAATTTTCCGTGAAGTCGAAGATGATCCGAAAACAAATGCCTCGCTGAAATTTCGTGCCGAATATGCACGCGCCCGACTTTATGAAGACCAGGGCCGATCCGCTGCCGCCGATCGCGAATATCAAACGGCTCTCAAAACCATTGAGACCTCCCGATCGACGCTCAAGCGCGAGGAATCGAAGCTGCCTTTTTCCAACAACTCTCGGCATGTCTACGACGACTACGTCCATTTCCTTATCGAGAGTAAGAAAATTGAAGATGCGCTACGCTGGGCCGACTTCAGCCGTGCGCGCACCCTGGCCGAAGGATTGGGATTGCTGGTCAACGGCGCCGCCACTGGCCCTCCGCTGCTGAACCCGCAGCGGATCGCCCGGCAAGCCAGGGGCATCATTCTTTTTTATTGGCTCGGCGAGAAGCAATCGTATCTGTGGGCCATGACTCCGCAGAAAACCTGCCTGTTCGCTCTTCCCCCCGGTGCGCAAATCGATGCTGCCGTGCAGCGGTATCGGCAGGCTCTCGCCGGACCGCAAGACGTTCTTGCTGCGTCCGACCAGGACGGCCAGTCGCTGTATCGTATGCTGCTTGCGCCCGCACAATCCTTGCTGAAAAAGCAGTCCAAGGTTTTCCTCATCCCCGACGGCAGCCTGAACAACCTGAACTTCGAAACTCTTCTTGTTCCTGAAGCCAAACGGTCTGAGACAAATCAGTCCCAGCCGAGTTTGCACTATTGGCTGGAGGATGTAACCGTGGCCAACGCCAGTTCGCTAAGGGTCTTGGGCGCATTCGCACGCGCAGGCGGAAGAGGCTACCAGGATGCTGGCAGCAAAGCGAAACGGGACCGCAGCCTGCTTCTGATCGGCAATAGCGCCGCTCCCAACAAAGAGTATCCCGAACTTGCCAAAGCGGCAGTCCAGATGGGGGACGTTGCCCGACGTTTTCCAGCGTCGGAAGAAAAGATACTAACCCGTGAGGAAGCGACGCCGGTCGCGTATTTCGCCAGCCATCCCGAGCGGTTTTCCTATATCCATTTCACTGCCCATGGTAAATCTAACCGCCTCAGCCCTCTCGACTCGATGATCGTGCTCTCCAAAAGCAGTGCGCAAGACGACTCCTTCAAGCTCTACGCGCGCGACATCATCAACTATCACAAACAAAATCCCTTGCGCTCCGAGCTAGTGACAGTCTCTGCCTGCTACAGCGCCGGCGAGCCCCCCTACTCTAGCGAGGGCCTAGTCGGACTCTCGTGGGCTTTCCTGCGAGCCGGCGCCCACAACGTGATCGCGGCTTTGTGGGACGCCTCGGACGCCTCCACGGAGCAGCTCATGGATAAGTTCTACGACGAACTCGAAAAGGGCGCGACCCCCGATGCCGCTCTCCACGCTGCCAAACTATCCTTGCTACACAACCGCGATTTTCAGAATCCTTTTTACTGGGCACCTTTTCAACTCTACGCGCGGTTGGAGTGACGATTCGCCCTTGAGATCGTTCTGCCTCCGGTTTGTGGACCGGAACTGATCTTCTTGGCCTGCCCGGAGCGAACATTTGACGCATTCAGCTAAACTCTTCTGAATCTTCTCCTAGCCGAAGTAGAGAAGATAGAAAGGGGAGACTAAACTGCCCACCTCACGGCGTGGTTTCCTAAAGAAGAGTGCGATTGTGAGCGCCAGCGCTGCCTTGGAAGCATTCCCAGCGTTGGCTGCTCCTTTCAATGGTCTTGCCGCTCCTAACTCCAAAGCAATACCTGGCGGAGAATCGCAAGCCGTTGCTCCCGCGGGATCGGCCAGCAACGAATTCACTCGCGGAGTTGGTGTTTATCCTGGGGACCCTCGGCAAGATTTCAGTCCGGAATTCGTGCTCGATAAGTTGACTTACCGTAACCTCGCTTTGCTCCGCCCGGCCTACCACTCCAGTAGTTACGACTACAATCTGACAGCCCAGTTGACCACCGACGGAATTAAAGACACACACTTGCCTGCGTGGGTCGCAACCTCTACCAGTTCGCGCGGCGCTCTGCCCAAGAACGAGCGTGAACTCGTGCTCGATCACTCTCGCACCAATTCTGTGGAAATAGCCGGGCCGCGTTCAACTCTGCAGGTTCAACTCGGCGGCGAGAGCGTTCCTGAGGTTGATCGGATTGATCTGGTGGTGGTTCCCCAGTTCGGCACGACTTCGTCCGTGTTGAGTTTCACCGTGTCGGTTTCTGAGGATGGCCGCAACTGGGAGAAGGTCGGCACGGTCTCTGGTCCTCAGCCTGTCCCGGTGGAAGGTTATCCGAGAGACTTTGCCCGGCCAGGCCAGTTATACATCCCGTCGATTCCCCTCAGCCGGGCTTGCCGCAGCCGTTTTTATCAGGTGGAATTCGCGGTTTCCAATGCCCCTGCCCAATCCCGATACATGCAGTGGAGGGTCGGCGAGATTGAATTCTTCAGTCACGATCAGAGGGTACAAATCGGCGGCCCCTACAGTTTCACCAGCGCATGGATGAGCGGCGGACTTGGCGAAGAGTGGGTTTACGTGGACCTCGGGGCCCTCTGCGAGTTCGATCGCGTCAAGCTTTACTGGATTGCGCGCGCAGCCCAGGGTTCGATTCAGGTTTCGGCAGACGCTGAAACCTGGCGCGATCTGCATACTCTCTCCGAGCAAGCGGGACTGGTTGACGATGTCAAACTCGCGCCAGCTTCCCGCGGTCGATACGTTCGAGTGCTGATGACGCGACCAACGTCGCCCGACGGTTACGTGCTCAGCGAAATCGAAGTGTATGGCCGGGGTGGTCCAATAGCCCGCCCCAAGCTCCCTCCGGCAGTTCGTGCCGCTCGCCGGCTTGATGGCCGGCTCGATCTTGCAGGAGGCGCTTGGCGCTTGCAGCGAGACTCACTCGTAAATGGCGAGGGGCGGGATTTATCGACGACGGGCTTTCGCGATGCCGCGTGGGTAGTCGCGACCGTGCCGGGCACCGTGCTCACCTCTTATCTGAATGTTCAGGCGATCCCTGATCCGAATTTCGGCAAGAATCAGTTGTACGTGTCCGACTCATTCTTCTACTCCGACTTCTGGTATCGCACCGAGTTCACTGCGCCTGCCCTTGCGGCGGGAAAAATGGCGTGGCTGAACTTCGACGGCATCAACTGGAAAGCCGACGTCTTCCTGAATGGGGAAGAGATCGGCCGTATCGAAGGCGGATTCATGCGCGGCCGCTTCGACGTAACCAGCAAGCTGCTACCGGGTAATAACGCACTCGCCGTAAGAATCGAGAAAAACGCTACTCCCGGAAGCTGCAAACAGAAGACCTATGAAAACGGCGGACCGAATGGCGGTGCGCTGGGGGCTGACAATCCCACCTATCACGCATCGGTCGGCTGGGATTGGATTCCCACGATTCGCGGTCGAAACACCGGCATTATTGGCGACGTTTACCTTACGACAAGCGGAGCTGTAACGCTGGAACACCCGCTTGTCAGCACCTCCTTACCACTGCCGGATGTTTCGCACGCCGATGTCAGTATCGAACTCGACTTGGTGAACCATCGGCCCGAGCCGGTCGTAGGCACTCTTCGCGGTCGCTTTGGAGAGACGCAATTCGAAATGCGAATCGACTCGGTTGGCCCGTCGGACGCCCCAACGCGAATCAAGCTCGATCCCTCGACGCACCCGGGGTTGCGTTTGCAAAACCCCAAGCTGTGGTGGCCGGTGGGCTACGGCGATCCAAATCTGTATGACGTGGAACTAACGTTTGAACTCCAGGACGGTCGAGAATCTGACAAGAAGACGCTGAAAGCGGGAATCCGTCAGATGGCCTACAGTGCGGACGACGGAGCGTTGAGAATCTTCATCAATGGCAGGCGTTTTGTGGCGCGCGGAGGCAACTGGGGCTTCAGCGAGTCGATGCTGCGCTACCGCGCGCGCGAATATGACGCTGCCCTGCGCTATCACCGCGAAATGAACTTCAACATGATCCGCAACTGGGTGGGGCAAATCGGGGACACAGACTTCTATGATGCTTGCGACCGACACGGCGTCCTCATATGGCAGGATTTCTGGCTCGCCAATCCCTGGGACGGTCCCAACCCCGAAGACAATAGCCTGTTCCTGAGCAACGCCAAGGATACGGTGCTCCGCATTCGTAATTCTCCGTCAATCGGCCTCTATTGCGGCCGCAATGAAGGGTTCCCGCCAAAAGCGATTGACGATGGCATCCAGAATCTATTGGCGGAGTTGCATCCGGGCCTGCACTACATTCCGAGCTCAGCCGACGATGTTGTCGGCGGGGGTGGACCCTACGCGCTCATGCCGCTCACGTTCTACCCTGCCAACGCCGCCTATCCCAAACTGCACAGCGAGATCGGCACACCAAACATCCCGTCGATCGAGAGCCTGCGGGAGTTCATTCCCAAGAGTGCTCTCTGGCCCCCAGGGCTTGAATGGGGATTGCACGATTTTGCGGAGGGCGCCGGATTCCGTCGCGGCGCGAGCTTTCTCGACATCGTCGAGGAATCTTACGGCGGCGCCGCCCACATCGAGGAATGGATCTCGCTCGCGCACTTCGCGGATTACGAAGGCTTCCGCGCCGAGTTCGAAGCGCAAAGCAAGAACCGCATGGGATTGCTGCTTTGGATGAGTCACTGTTGCTGGCCCTCGTTGTTGTGGCAGACCTACGACTACTACCTGGAGCCAACCGCCGCGTACTTCGCATGCAAGAACGCTTGTGAGCTGCTGCATATTCAGTGGAATCGTGTGACTGAGTCGGTCGAAGTCGTCAACTACAGCGCCGGCAACGCTCGCGGTCTAACTGCCCTGGCAGAGGTTCTGAATATCGATGGATCCATCAAGTGGACGAAGTCCTCGTCGCTCGACAGCGCGGAAGACAGCGTCGCGACCTGCATGCAGATGGAATACCCGACCGGTTTGACGCAGGTGCACTTTCTCCGGCTTACGCTGTCGCGTGCCGGCACTCCGGTTTCAGCGAATCTTTATCTGCGTGGAGCGCAGGAGGGCAACTATCGGGCAATTCGTCAGCTGGCCAAAGCGAAAGTAAAAACTGCCACGGATATTGCGCGAAAGGGCGATCAGTGGCAGTTGACGACTCGACTGCGCAACAACTCTGCATACCCGGCCCTGATGGTCAGATTGAAAGTGGTGCGCGAGAAGAGCGCAGATCGGATTCTTCCCGTAATCTACGGTGACAACTACTTCACGCTGATGCCGGGAGAGCAACGCACCGTTCGGACGGAGGTGCATCATGCAGACACGCGAGGCGAGAAGCCACGGATGGTAGTGGGCGGGTTTAACGTTGAACCCGTGTCTGCGTGAGGGGTGTATTCTTGGGAGCTCGCCCCGCACTCACCAGCCAAGACGATTATGTTCTCTGCTTCGTCTTTAGGGAGAAGCCTGCCCGGGGAGAGAATCAAGCTGCCTGTAAAACTCGGTCCTCCATTTCGTGAAAACGAGACTAAACGTTTCTACAGGTGGGCCGTTGGCCGCATTAGAAAAACTGTGGGAGGCGATCCTCGCATCCTCAAACCGAAGCTGCAGATAGATTTCTCCCCGCGGAGTAACATAGTCGACCGCCGCCTGTCGGACGCTTCCCCTGAAGGAGAGTTGATTCAGCGTTACGGAAGTCGAATCCGAGTCTCTGGTACAGAATGCCTCCTGAATCGTGGCATTCTGTGAAGTGTTATGGATTTGATTCGGATTTTTCGTTTTGGTGCTGACCGTCCCGAATGAAAATGTTTCCAATTCAATCCAGCCTTCATGTCTCTCGGCCTCGCTCTCCCCTCTGACTCCCCCCAAGTTTAGGTAGATTGGCATTTTCCCGCCCTCCAGCGGTTTTGTGTGCTCCCACGATTCGGCGATCCTCCTCAAGATTCGCGATCACGGGTAGCCTGCCGTAAGTACGGAGGGCTGCCAATAGTAAGGGTCTGAATCGTTGCTTAATTTCTTATGAATTTGTAAGTGAGTGATGACAAATGGGATGCGCGCAAAAAGGGCAGACGGGTTAGAATCAGGCGACTTGGGGGCAAGCGACTGGCGGCCTGTTTCGGCCCCGCCTACCCACGCTTCTATGCCTATTACGTCACCACAACGATTCCGCTTTGGGGACGGCTACGAACTCGATCTCGGGGCTTATGAATTGCGGCGGGATGGGCGCGCTCTCAAACTACCGCGGATTCCCATGGAGTTGTTGACGCTCCTTATAGAGCAGCGCGGGAATCTAGTTATGCGCGATGAAATCATCGAACGCATCTGGGGACGGGAAGTCTTCGTAGACACCGACAACAGCATCAATGCGGCCGTCCGCAAGATTCGCCGGGCGTTAAGGGACGATGCGGACGAACCGCAGTTTATCCAGACGGTCCCGGCCAAAGGCTATCGATTTGTCGCCGCCGTGACGGAGATAGGGGCAGCACCGGGAAATTCATCGGTCGCCACGGAACCGGTAGCCGTTTCCGACGCAATCCAAACGCCGGAGACGGTCGGGGCCGAGCGAATCAGGCCCGACCATATCGATCCAGAGCAGCCGAATTTAGGGGCTAGCCAGACTCCGGCGGAAACTAAAAGCAAGAAATTGCGGAGATGGGCGATCCTTTCAGCAGTGGTGCTCGTGACCGTGACGGCGATTGAGATTTACGCCAGATACTACCGCGTAGCCGAGGTGTCATCGCCTCCAACGAGGGTTCTGCTCGCCGTTCTTCCATTCGAGAACCTCACAGGCGATCCTGGACAGGAGTACTTCAGCGATGGCCTAACGGAGGAAATGATCACCGAACTCGGGAGGCTCGATCCCGAACGTCTGGGGGTGATCGGTCGGACCTCAGTCATGTTGTACAAGCAGAATCCAAAACGGTTGGACCAGATCGGCCGCGAACTGGGAGTGCAGTATTTGCTGGAAGGCAGCGTCAGACGCGATTCCAGCAACGTAAGAATCACGGCCCAGCTCATCCAGGTGAAAGACCAGACGCACGTCTGGGCCAGAGAGTACGATCGCGAGCTAAAGGATCTGCTGGCAGTGCAAGCCGAGATCGCACAGGAAGTCACGGATGAAATCACCCTTACACTCAGCAATCGGCGCGCAGCAGCTGCGGCCAGTCATTCCCCGGTCACACATGCCGCCACCTCGTATGAGGCCTACGATCTTTATCTGGAAGGCCGCTACTTTTGGAATCAGAGAACAGAGACCGGATTCAAACGCGCCGCAGATTATTTCCAGAAGGCCATAGCGAAGGATCCCAACTACGCGCCGGCTTATGCGGGCCTGGCCGACACTTTTGGATTGATGAGCACCTGGTTGCTGGCTCCGCAGGTTGAGTTCATGCCGAAAGCGCGCAAGGCGGCGCTCAAGGCGCTCGAGCTCGACGAGTCCCTGGCGGAAGCACATACCTCGTTGGCCTTAATCGCTGAGAACTATGACTATGATTGGGGGACAGCGGAGAAAGAATTCCGTCGGGCGATCCAGCTCAATCCCGACTACCCGACAGCTCATCAATGGTACGCCGAGTCTCTTGCCTGGCAGGGACGTTTCGATGAAGCGTTCGCAGAGAGTGACCGGGCGAGACAGTTGGACCCAATGTCGATGATCATCGCCAGGGACTACTCGAGGATTCTTTACTTCTCTCGGCAATATGAGCGCGCCATCACTCAGAGCCGGGCAGTAAATGCGATGTCCGGTTTGTTCGCTTGGAACGGAATTGATTATTTTTCGCATATAGAACAAGGCAAGTATGCGGAGGCGTTGACGGAAATCCGCGGCTCAGAAGACGACCCGCAGCTATGGGCGACCAGAGCCTATTTATATGGAAGGTGGCGCCAGAAAAAGCAATTTCAACATGCACTGGCCAGATTTGAACAGCTTGCTCCCAAGCTTGGATTCTCGCGAACGAGTTGGTCCGTGTTGGCCTATGCCGGATCGAGCGAGGATGGGGCGAAAGGGAAGGTCCTTGCTCTCCTTGAGGACGCATGTAGGGAACATTCTTCGGTTCTCACCCAGATCAAAGTTGATCCTCAATATGATCGACTCCGGAACGACTCTCGTTTCCAGGAATTGCTTCGCCAGGTGGGTTTAAGCGATCAACAGCATCCAAGTGTCAAATAACCGCGGTACGACCCTTGCTCATGCGAATGTTCCCCGAGAGTCTCAGCGCGAGTGCTCAAGGAAGCAAATGAGTTGCTTGAGCTTCTTTTGGGGAGAGGCAGCAAGAACTACGACAGCCTGCTTCGATTTGCAGGCGTTCGCTGCACGCGATTGACGCGAGCGTAACATTGATTGGCGGAACTATCGTGAAAAGAGTCTTCACTCTACGGCGGTTCGAGATTTTTTATTGACTTCCACCCCACACTCATCTATGTTGCCACACAATCAGTGATAAGGATTCACCAGGAAAGGCCGACGGGATTGTATTCGTCGTAGAATTCTTCTCACTGCTTCCCCTTGAAGCCTGACGAGTATTGATCGAGACGGGATCTTACGGAATCGCGCGCACGATGTTTCGAAGTGCACGCGTAACGCCAAGTCCGATCTACAGACTGAGAGAGGGAGCGAGATGATACCTTCACTAAGTGGGAGTGTCTTTTCTTCGTCTAATTCATCCTTTACCATTCATATAAATAATCTGGCGTTGCCAGGTTGCCGAAGAGCAAGTCGATTCCTCGCGGTGATTCTGCCGTTTCTGTCTTTCATTCTGCTCAGTGCGTTTCAAGCGAATGCCACACCGAAGATCACCCTTATGACTCCTCAAGAGGGTCCGGTGGGTACTGTTGTCGTGATTATTGGAAGTGGCTTTGGCACGACTCAAGGCAGCAGTACTGTAACGTTCAACGGCACACCGGTCACCTGGGTGTCTTGGGGCAGCAGCACCTTACAGGTCGAAGTTCCTGTCGGCGCCACGACAGGGAATGTCATAGTTAAGGTCAGCAGACGTGTCGCTCGATGTCGTAGGACTCGCGTACAGTTGTGGGTTAAATACCACCTGTGGCGTCTGCGTTCCGCCTGCGGAGAAACCGCTTCCTGTGATTGTGAGTGACGATCCTACTGCTCCTGAGGTCTGCGACAGGCTGGTAATAACAGGCGACGCAGTGACAGTAAAGGTTTCGCTATTACTTGAAACGCCACTAGCATCCGGCTCGTCCTCCGGGGTTGCCCAGATTCAGCAGGGCTCTCCGTCAAACTCCGTTCCCTTTACCATTAACACCGCATCCGTCACGGGTATCTCGCCCACGAGCGGTTTGTCCGGCACTCAGGTCACGATCAACGGTTCAGGCTTCGGAGCTGTCCAAGGAAGCGGCCAAGTCTGGCTCGGAACCGTGCCCGCCGTAGTAGACAGTTGGAGCGACGGACAGGTCATCGCCACGGTAGCGACCGGCGCCGCTTCGGGAAGTGCTGAGATCCTGCAGAATGGCGTGATGAGCAATGCCGTACCGTTCACGATCAATTTGCCGCACATTTCCGACATCACGCCAAACTCTGGCGGTGCCGGGACCGCGATTACCATCAACGGCAACGGTTTCGGAGCCACACAAGGCAGTGGCAATGTCTGGATCGGTAACATGTTCGGAGTTGTGACGGGATGGAGCGACAGTCAAATCGTGGCTTCGGTCGGGTCCAATGCGGTAAGTGGAATCGTGAAAGTCGATCAGAACGGAATCTGGAGCAATGCCGTTACCTTTACCGTCCCCGGCGGCTTTGGGAGCGGAACCTCGGTGACCCTTGTTCCTAATGTCCTCAATCTGCTGATTGGCGGTACTCAACAGTTGCAAGCGCTCGACTCCTACGGAAACTCCGTCACAGGTCTAACCTGGACCTCAAGCAACACGGCCGTCGCGACGCTTTCCACAGATGACCCGCCCATACTCACCGCAGTCGCCCCTGGTAACGCGACTATCACCGCTGGCAACGCCTCGGGGGACGTAACCGTATTCGCAGGCAGCGCATTACCAATAGGCACCGTAATATGGTCGAACCCTGGAGACGGCTCCGGTGTCTCTAGTATTGTGCCCGCAGTTCCCAGCTCGACTGGTGTCGCCGATGTATTTGCGCTTCAGGCAGACGGCAACGTCCAGGCAATCAAGTCTGATGGAACCACGGCTTGGACCGCCCAAGTCGGGACCAGCAGCACGCTGATTCCAGACTTCCAGGGAGGTTTGGTCGTGTACACCGGCTCGTCTATCTACAAGCTCGATGGGATGACCGGCATCGCCTATCAACCCTATACAGCGGTGTCAGGTCACGGTATCGCGACGCCCGTGGTTCACACCGACGGAACCATCTTCACCACGGACACATATACTGTGGGGCCTGTCCAGGACAGCAATGGGGACTCGATCGAGACGCAATACGACACTGTTATAGCAATCAACCCGCTTACGGGGCAGCCGAATTTCCAAATTCCCATGGATACGGATACCTACACCGATGTTATCGTTAGCCTCGACAAGACTCCGCTCGAAACATTCTTTCAACAGCAACAGCGGTACATCTCGGCATCAAGCACGGCAGCGCAGCGCCACAACCTGTTCCTTTACCCTTATCTCTTTCCTGAACAATTCACGCTCACACTAGAAGATGGGCGCAAAGTTGCGATCAATCGTTCGTCAGTGAAAGAGCCCGAAACGAAGACCGATGGCCGCTGGCTGAAACCAGGCCAGACGGCATACATTCGCATCCCGTCATTCTTCTACCCCATTCTTGAGGACGGAGCGCTCAACTACGTAAGCCAATTTCGAGCCGCCAAAGTCTTGGTCATCGACGTAAGAAACAACCCCGGCGGACTCCAGCCCATGCGGCTCCTCAAGGCATTGATGGACCGCCCGTACCGCGGATGGAAGGAATCGACCGCCATCCATATTGGCATGCTTCGGTCGTTTGAGCGAGATCCACAGGCTGAAGACTCCAAAGGTGGTGTGCCCGATTACTTCAAAGGCTACACTGACGGTCTGGCGGCCCTGAGTAACGCCCAGCTGATGTTGGGCGGCGAAACTGTCTCCCCCAGTCAGCCGATCTTTCACGGAAGACTGATCATTCTGATTGATGGCGGCTGCATATCGGCGTGCGAGGACCTTATAGAGCCGTTCAAAGACAACGGACGCGCCACCCTCGTCGGCGAAACCACACAAGGAAGCGCCGGACTGCCGTATGGCTATGATTTTCATAACGGCATGAGCCTCAAACTTGCCGTCAAGCGCGAGTACTTCCCCGACGGCACAGAATTCGAGGGAGTCGGTATCAAGCCCGACATTGAGGTGCATTCGACGATCGATGATTTTAAAAACGGAAGGGACCCGGTTCTGGACAAGGCTCTTGAGTTAGCTGCAAAACCCTGAGGGCAGACGTTTTGCGAGTTGGAGGCGACAACTCGTTGCAGAACCCTGATCTATGGGCACGTAGCCGGGCCCGCAAGGTGCGAGCCCGGCCGTAATGCGTACTTAAACCACTCCCTGCGTGCCGTACGCCGATTCTCCAGTCTCTACCGGGCAGGCGGCCTGCTTTTGAACGAGGAGGCCGGTTGCGAGCCGGCGCGCTGAAAACTGCCCGTCGGTGGGTTGGTCACGGTCAGCGAAAAACCGGAGTTGGAAAGATCGACCGACAGTCCGTCTCCATCGCCCAGGCTCAGTCCGCCTATGCTCCCGAAGTTGCCAGAAAATCCGTTCGCGAACACAAGCACAGGAATCAGTGTGCCGATCGCTGGATCGTATCCGACGGTGGTGGAAAAATTAAGATTCCCCGCCAGATCGACGCTACCACTCACCTGAATGGACGCTGTGCCGGAGCCAAGTTGAAGATTCAAGGTGGATGAAGCGGAGAGAGTGAGTGTGCCGGCGTTCAAGGAGGCAATGCTGTTCATCGTCAGGTTGCCTCCGCTGAAGGTCAAATTGCCGATGGCAGTCGTAGCTGTAACGTTAAAGTCGGCGCTACCGCTGGTTAGGTTGAAATTTGCGACTGTAATCGCAGCGTTAAAACTGGCTGTACCACCCTGTATATTAAGCGTGGCAGCGGTGGTAAGACCGTCGAAACTTACGGTACCACCTTGGATTTGCGCGGTGGCGGTGAAGCTGTAGGTTCCTGTCACGGTGGCGCTTGCCGTGAAGTTGAAGGTTCCCTTCCCGGTGACTTCGGCATTCTCCAGCGTGCCGCCCTGCCCGTATTGCAGAGTTGCGCCGCTTCCGACGGTGATCTTTCCCGTGATGGTCCCCGTCGAGGCCCCGTACAGATTCAGCGTGCCGCTCTCGATGTTGATCGTTCCCGAGCCGCTGATCGGCACTTGCCAATTGGTGGTTGCCGTCCCCCCGCTCTTTACAAAACTCCCCAGGTTGGTGAAGTTCACCGCACCGCTCGCCGTCACCGCCACGTCGCCGGTCAGCGTCCAGCTGCCCGAGTTGGTGATATTGCCCGGACTCAGCACGGCGAAACCGTAGCTTTGCAACTCATTCTCAGTGACCGTACCTTGGTTGATCAGCGTCGTGGCCAGAGAGATCGAACTGAAGTAGGGCGCCGTAATGCTCAGCGTGGCCGCCTTGGCGATGGTCAAGCTCCCCGTCCCACTGATCGCTCCTCCCGTCCAGTTCATCGTTCCACTGATGCTCACCGCCGCAGTGCCCGCCATCGTACCCCCACTGACGTTGAGGCTGGCGATGGTGGTCGCCCCGTCGAAGTCGACCGTCCCACTCTGGATTTGCGTGGTACCGCTGAACGTGTAGCTCCCCGTCACCGTGGTAGTCGACGTAACAAAAGTCATCGTTCCTGTTCCCGTCACCTGTTTCCCGTCCAGCGTGCCGCCCTGCCCGTACTGCAGAGTTGCGCCGCTTCCGACGGTGATCTTTCCCGTGATAGTCCCCGTCGAGGCCCCGTACAGATTCAGCGTGCCGCTCTCGATGTTGATCGTTCCCGAGCCGCTGATCGGCACTTGCCAATTGGTGGTTGCCGTCCCCCCGCTCTTTACAAAACTCCCCAGGTTGG